>Ga0265293_10000300_pt1 | contig 121372 bp, 97 predicted proteins | sample Munlanlewell138R_FD_192505 | JGI IMG/M metagenome (GOLD analysis project Ga0265293, IMG submission 192505) | Leachate microbial communities from a municipal landfill in Southern Ontario, Canada - Leachate well 138R | ecosystem: Engineered > Solid waste > Landfill > Unclassified | place...
TAAAGAGAGCTGGAGCGGAGGTGATATTACGACAGATATGGGTAGGGTAACAGTGACTCACATAGGTACTGCACCTGCTTGGGGTGCTCTATACAGGCAATATTATGAGAATCTTGACAGGATCAGAAAGAGTGATGGTTCTCTCGATATTGAAAAGCAACTGTTTGTTGAGGAGAGTGGTGCATCTGGTGTGCAGCTGATGAGAATTAGTGGGGAGAGACAGCTTAAGGTTGGAGATAAGGTGGTGGTGCGACTCACTTTGCGTGCGGATCGTGATTTTGAATTTGTGCATCTGAAAGATTTGCGTGCTTCAGCTTTTGAGCCTGTCGATCAGGTTTCAGGTATAAGCTGGCAGAATGGTATCATCTATTACAGAACCTCTAAAGATGCATCAACAAACTTCTACTTCGATGTGCTGCCACGTGGTACTTACGTTTTTGAGTACTCCGTTTACGTTACCCGTACAGGTAGTTATTCAAACGGAATAACCACAGTTCAGTGTATGTATGCTCCAGAATTCACTTCTCATACAGAAGGGTTAAGAGTTGATATTGCAGATTAAAAGATAGCAACTATCGGTGCCGCGCGGGAAGATGATGTTTGTTAAGGATTTTTGTACATAAGGAGTAAAATATATTTCTGATGCTGTATCAAAGGGTGATAAAGTATTAGTAAAAAAATAGTTAATAAAAGAACTGTTGTTAAACAGAATTGTTATTTTTGTGTCAATTAGAAATTAAGATAAAATTATCAACAAAATATATTGCAATGAAAAAAGTCGGTTTTATTCTACTATTCAGCTTAATTATGACAGGATTAGCTTTTGCTCAAAAGCCTGCCATGGAATTTCAGAAAACAGAACACAACTTCGGTACAATAAAGGAGGAGATCGGAGCAGTTACAACTCAATTCACATTCAAGAACACAGGTGATGCCCCTATTATAATTCAGCGTGTATCTTCTTCTTGTGGCTGTACAACTCCAAGCTATACTCGCCAGCCGATACTGCCGGGTAAGGAGGGGACCATTTCAGCGCAATATTCAACTGTGCGTCGTCCAGGTACTTTCAACAAAACCATAAGGGTTTATACTAATATTCCGGATACCGTTTATGTGCTTACTATCAAAGGTAATGTAACTCCGAAAAAATAATATTTCAGTTTCGGATTGATAATACAGACCGAATGAAGTAAATTTGCAAATGACTTCATTCGGTTTTTAATTTTAATCATATGATGGAACATCCCGAGAACGACGAGAAATACAAAGGTTTGATTGTGAATAAAGGAGTAACCCAACCACCAAGTGTAAATCCATATCTTAAGAAGAGGATAAAGAGGAAGACTAATTCTGCAGAGGAGTATGTGGAAGGTATTTTGTCGGGTAACCGCACAATGCTAAGTAAGGCTGTAACGCTTGTAGAGAGCTCTCTGCCTGAGCACCACGAACTGGCACAATCTATTATAGAGAAGTGTCTGCCACACTCAGGTAATTCAATCAGAGTAGGGATTACAGGAGTGCCGGGCGCAGGGAAAAGTACATCAATCGACTCATTCGGTATGCATCTTCTGAAGAATGGGCATAAACTTGCTGTACTGGCTATAGACCCTTCCAGTGAGCGTTCAAAAGGAAGTATACTTGGTGACAAAACAAGAATGGAAAGGCTTTCGGTTGAACAGGATGCCTTTATCAGACCTTCCCCATCTGCAGGTTCTCTGGGTGGCGTTGCAAGAAAGACGCGTGAAATTATAATTCTCTGTGAAGCAGCAGGGTTTGACTATATATTAGTAGAGACGGTGGGAGTGGGTCAGTCGGAGATTGCAGTTCATTCAATGGTGGATTTCTTCCTGCTGATACAGCTTTCAGGAACGGGTGACGAGCTGCAGGGAATAAAGAGGGGGATAATGGAGATGGCAGACGGTATTGTTATTAACAAGGCCGATGGTGATAATATTGCAAAGGCTAAGATTGCCAAACGGCAGCTTCAAAATGCACTGCATCTGTTTCCATTGCCTGAATCGGGGTGGACTCCTGAAGTGCTTACCTACTCAGGTTATTATAACATCGGGATTGAGGAGATCTGGGATATGATCGACCGTTATATAAAGTTTGTAAAGGATAATGGTTACTTCTATCAGAAAAGGAACGAGCAAGCTAAGTACAGAATGTATGAAACTATTAATGAGCATCTGCGAAACAGTTTCTATAATGATCCTGAAATTGCAGCACTGCTACTGAAGCTTGAGGATGATCTACTGCACGCGAGAAAAAGTTCTTATGCTGCAGCCAAGGAGGCTCTAGAAAGATACTCCCAGCTGCAGAAATAAGTTCTAATCCTCATCTTCCACTTCAGACATGTTGTGGAATACATTCTGAACATCATCGTCCTCTTCGAACTTCTCGAGTAGTTTCTCGATCTGCTCGCGCTGACTTGGTTCAAGATCTTTTGTGTCTTTGGGGATACGTTCAAATTCGGCTGAAAAGATTTCGAAGCCGTTATCTTCCAGATATTTCTGAATATCAGAGTATGATTTGAAGTCGCCATAAAGTAGTATATCTTCCTCTTCGTTAACAACTTCATCAACTCCGAAATCGATAAGTTCTAGTTCCAGATCTTCCAGATCAACTCCCTCTTTTGGAGCGATCTTGAATACACATTTATGGTCGAACATGAACTCAAGACTGCCTGAAGTTCCGAGAGAACCTCCATGCTTGTTGAAATAGCTGCGAACGTTTGCAACTGTGCGGGTGGGGTTGTCAGTGGCTGTTTCCACAACAATTGCTATACCATAAGGACCATATCCTTCATAAACCATCTCCTTGTAGTTGGAGAAATCTTTGTCGGTTGCTTTCTTTATAGCGCGTTCAACATTCTCCTTAGGCATGTTCTCTTTCTTAGCCTGCTGAATTAGTACCCTTAGGCGGGGATTTGAATCGGGCTCGGGACCACCTTCTGTAACTGCAATAGTTATTTCTCTTCCCAACTTGGTGAAAACGCGGGCCATATTGCCCCATCTCTTCATCTTTCTTGCTTTGCGGTATTCAAATGCTCTTCCCATAATATTATCTTGATTGCGCTTCTTTTTTATCTATATATCGATTATTTTCAAAATTATAATCCCTGATTATCTTAACTGTGCTCCCAGCTCATTTTGAAGGTTCTGCTGTATCTTGCTCATAACCTTGTCAATCTGCTTGTCGGTCAGCGTTTTCTCTTCATCCTGAATGATAAAGTTTACTGCATAGGATTTCTTGCCTTCTGGCAGATTCTTACCTTCATAAACATCAAACAGAACAACATTCTTCAGTAATTTTCTTTCTGATTTCAGTGCAACCTGCTCTATCTGTGCGAAAGTGACACTCTTATCTATGAGAAGGGCTAAGTCGCGACTAACCTCGGGGAATCTGGAGATTTCGAAAAACTGTACCTTATGTTTTTCAGAATCCTTCATCAGCAGATCCCAGTTCAACTCAGCAAAGAATACTTCTGATTCTATATCGAATGACTTCCTGATTGCTTTTGATACAACCCCAAAATAACCCAATTTTCTGTTATTTGTGCCAATTGACATTGCTGTGGAGAAGAGATCGTTCTGAAGAGGTTCATATATAATGCGGTCTTTACCAATCCCGATTCTGATCATTATGTTCTCAATATGAGCTTTCAGTTCGAATACAGAGCTTTGCTCCTCAGGTGCAGCCCAGTTTTTATGTGTACGCTTGCCTGTTATCCATAAACCTGCATAGGTTGATTCAGAGTACTCTGCAAGTATATCATTATCCTTTTTCTTGTCTGCATCATAGAAGTAGCAATTACCAAACTCATAGAAACAGAGATCGCTATGTTTACGGTTACGGTTGTATACAATACTTTCAAGTCCGCCAAACAGAAGTGTCTGCCGCATAACGCTAAGGTCATTGCTTAACGGGTTCACCAATGTTACACAGTTTTTCAGAGGATATGTCTCCTGTATCTCATAATAACTCTTCTTAGTGAGCGAGTTATTCATTATCTCATCAAAACCGTTTGCTGTAAGCTGTTCAGATATAAGTGTCTGCAGGTTTTGTTTCCTGTCAGTAGCTGTTTTGTATGAAAGATTTGCCTTCAATGAATGGCTCACTTCTACATTATTATATCCATATATGCGAAGAATATCCTCAATCACATCAACATCACGTGTAACATCAACCCTGTATGTGGGGATACGAAGAGTAAGTTCAGATTCAGATTCAGCCTCAATTTCAATATCCAGACTCTTCAGAATGCTCTTTATATCGTCTTTTGGTATCTCCTTACCAATAAGCTTGTTTGTCTTATCATACGACAGAACAACTTTAGGCCGCTCTATTTCAACAGGATAGATGTCTCTTATCTCGCCTGCTATCTCTCCACCTGCAATTTCTTTAACCAGCAAGGCAGCTCTTTTAAGAGCATAAACTGTGTTATTTGGATCTGCACCACGTTCAAAACGGAATGATGAATCGGTGTTCAACCCATGTCTGCGGGCTGTTTTTCTTACCCAGGTGGGATGGAAATATGCCGACTCCAGAAATATATCTTTTGTGTTTTCAGTTACACCGGAATCTTTACCGCCGAATACACCTGCTATACACATTCCCTCTTCACTGTTGCATATCATCAGGTCCTTATCGCTCAATTCACGCTCCTGATCATCAAGGGTTGTAAATTTGGTCTTTTCAGGAAGTGTGCGGATAACCACCTCATCACCTTTAATATATGCAGCATCAAATGCATGCATTGGGTGACCTGTTTCATACAGAATGAAATTGGTGATATCCACTATATTATTAATGGGACGCAGACCAATCAGCAGAAGTTTGTTCTTTAACCAGTCGGGACTCTCCTTCACGGTCACACCACGTATTGTCAGTCCCGAATATCTGGGGCAGGCCTCCCTGTTTTCAACTATTACCTCAATACCGCCATCTTTTTTGTCAATTGCAAAATCATCAACAGAGGGTTTTGTCAGACTGAACGATTTACCCTGCTGTTTAAGATATGCTGCAAGATCTCGCGCGATACCATAGTGAGAAGCTGCGTCGACACGGTTTGGAGTAATATCCACACTAAATACCCAATCACTCTGAACATTGTAATATTCAGCAGCCGGAGTTCCTACTACAGCATCCTCAGGAAGAACAATAATTCCATCATGATTATTACTCAGACCGATCTCAGCTTCGGAGCAGATCATACCTAATGATTCCTCTCCACGAATTTTAGAGCGTTTAATCTTAAACTCCTCTTCACCGGAATATAGGGTTGTGCCAACAGTAGCAACAACCACCTTCTGCCCCGCAGTAACATTTGGTGCACCGCATACAATATTCAGGGGTTCGTTTCCATCACCAATGTTTACTGTAGTCAGATGCAGATGATCAGAGTTAGGATGATCCTTGCATGTCAAGACTTCACCAATTACCAAACCCTTCAGACCACCTTTAATAGTCTGAACCTCCTCTACACTCTCTGTTTCCAGTCCGATCTGTGTCAGTACCTCAGAAGTTTGCTGTGGAGTTAAATCAAATTTAAGATACTCCTTGAGCCAGTTATAAGAAATATTCATTTTTTTGTGATTGCGAATCAGGTATTACAGTCTTATCCCATAATCCTGTATTTTTTTGAAATTGGTTTCAAAATTACAAAAAAAACCAATACATTAGCTTAAAACTTCAAAGAATCCCAGTGAGTTTACTACTGACTTCTATCAACTCAGCCCAGATAAATAATAGTTATTACTGTATCAGGAACAATACTGAAGCAGTACTCTTGTATTAAATCTATCTGACAAGAGTGTTGTAAAACAAAACAGGGGCGGTGTCAAACGAATGACCCGCCCCCGTGGATATTTTATGGCTTAATTAGTCAGTGGTATTAATACCCCCTGATTGCTTTAATTCCCGGAAGAACTTTTCCTTCGATCATCTCAAGAAGAGCACCACCTCCTGTTGATACGTATGAAACTTGATCAGCGTGACCGAATTTGTTAACGCAAGCTACTGAGTCGCCACCACCAACAAGTGAGAAAGCACCATTTTTAGTTGCTTCTACAATTGCATTTGATACAGCAAGTGAGCCTTTCGCGAAGTTGTCAAATTCGAATACACCTACTGGACCGTTCCAAAGAATAGTCTTTGAGTTTTTGATTACCTCAGTAAACAGTTTTTCAGATTCAGGACCGATATCCAGACCTTCCCAACCATCAGGTATATTTTTTACTGAAGCGAAGTCGGTTTTTGCATCATTGCTGAAGCTGTCGGCAATCTTAGTGTCGGTTGCAAGTACAAGGTTTACACCTTTTTCTTTTGCTAGTTCAACCAGCTCTCTTGCAAGATCAAGCTTATCATCCTCTACTATAGAGTTACCGATCTTACCACCGAAAGCTTTTGCGAATGTGTATGTCATACCACCTGCAAGGATCAGGTTGTCCACCTTATCCAGAAGGTTCTTGATAATTTCAATCTTAGTAGATACTTTAGACCCACCCATAATTGCTGTAAATGGTTTTTCTGTATCTTTCATCACCTTTTCTACTGCAGTGATTTCGTTCTGAAGCAGGTAGCCAAACAGTTTGTGATCACTGTCGAAATGATCAGCAATCAGAGCTGTGGATGCATGAGCACGGTGTGCAGTACCAAAAGCATCATTCACGTAAACATCTGCATATGTAGCAAGTTTCTTTGTGAATTCTTTCTGTGATTCCTTTAATGCCTTCTTTGCAGCAGCAACTTCTTCTTCTGTTGCATCAGCAGCAAGGCTGCGGGGTTTACCCTCTTCTTCAGCATAGAAACGAAGATTCTCAAGCAGCAACGCTTCACCCGGATGAAGAGCAGCCACCATTGCTTCGGTTGTTTCACCTATGCAATCCTCTGCGAATTTAACATCCACTTCAAGAAGTTCTGATACACGTGGTAAAATGTGCTTTAAAGAAAATTTATCGGTAACACCCTTTGGTCTGCCCAGATGTGATCCTATGATAACGCTGCCGCCATCTTTAAGTATTTTCTTCAGAGTGGGTACAGCTGCACGGATACGTGTGTCATCAGTAATGTTGAAGTTATCATCAAGTGGCACATTGAAATCCACACGCACGAATGCCTTCTTATTGGCAAAATTAAATGAGTCCATTGTTTGCATAGTTCCTATGTTTAATATGTTTTTTTAAGAATGATCTGTTGATAAATGATAAACCTGCCGCAAAGATATGAAAATATATGGAAATTTTTCTGTAATAAAGTGTAAAAGTTTATCAGTTATGAATTACTACTTCGTAAGTTACGGGTACTGCACTCTTATAAAGAGCAAGCACACCGCAGTACTTATCAAAAGAAAGCTTACATGCTCTCTCAAGCTTCTCAACTGGCAGATTATCGCCGGTAAACTCATATACCACCTTCATAGAGGTGTACACCTTAGGATGTTCATCAGACATCTCAGCATCGATGCGGATATCAAACCCTTTTAAATCTATTCGCATCTTGCGTACCATTTCTACTACATCCAGACCTGAACAACCGGTGGCGGCAACAAGCATAAGCTTTTTCGGTCGTGGTCCGGCATTATTACCACCTTGATCCTCACCAAGATCAATGGTTACTTTGTGCCCATCAAGATCGGTATCAAAAATATTATTCTCTCTCCAGCTGGTTTTAATTGAATGTGTTGCCATAGAATTACTCTCTTTTTAACTTGTTTATTATTACTCTATTCTAAATTAAACAAACATTTGGCATATTGGTTCGTTAATATCATGTAACCTATTACATTATAAAAAAATATTGTCATTATGATATAAATTTATATCATTATGCTAATTTTGTAGTAAAATAAGCTAGTATGATTGATAGGAATGCTAATGTATTGTTAATTTATACCGGAGGGACTATCGGAATGTTGGAGAACAAGGAGACCGGTGCTCTGGAGCCTTTCGATTTTAGTCACCTGCGTTCAAATATTCCCGAGATGAAGAAGCTGAACTTCAACGTGGAAAGTTATCAGTTTAACCCTCCAATCGACTCGTCAGATGTAACTATTTATACCTGGCAGGAGATGTTGAAGGTTATTGAAACACACTATCATTTATACGATGGATTTGTTATTCTGCATGGAACAGATACAATGGCATTCACAGCCTCTGCATTGAGTTTTATGTGTGAAAATCTTACAAAGCCGGTTATTCTGACAGGTTCACAGCTGCCAATTGGCAAACTGCGTTCTGACGCAAAAGAGAATCTGATTACAGCTTTAGAGATTGCAGCCGATAAAAATTCGGAAGGGCGGCCGAAAGTTCCTGAGATGTCGGTATATATGCAAAATCTTCTGATGAGAGGAAACAGAACAACTAAGCTTAATGCGGATAACTTCAGTGCATTTACAAGTCCCAACTGCACCTACCTGGCGGAGTCGGGACTTGACATTAAATATAATACCAACGATATTCTTAAGCCTGATTACAACGCACCTGTAAAATATCATTACAACCTTAATCCTGATGTTGTTATACTCAAGCTGTTCCCCGGTATAACAGAAGCGGTGGTAAAGGCTCATCTTGAGATACCGGGGTTGAAAGGTGTTGTGCTTGAGACATTCGGAACAGGCAACTCTCCAATATACCCATGGTTTATGAAACTGCTTAGTGATGCCATAGAAAGAGGTATAGTTATTGTAAATGTAACACAGTGTATGTATGGCAATGTAGAGATGTATCGTTATGAAAATGGCCGCCAACTCGAAAAACTGGGTGTAATAAGTGGTCACGACATTACCACAGAGGCAGCTGTAACAAAAATGATGTCACTGTTCGGAAACTGCGAAACAACTGAAGAGGTGAAACAGCAGATGCAGATCCCTTTACGCGGAGAGATGTCTCCATATTATAAGTATTTGGTTATCTGATAAATATCAGGAGGTGTTCATTTCTGTTAAACATCAGCACTTGTCATTGTGTTATAAAGGTTGTATTTTAATAGAAAATAAATTACAAAAATAAATGAATAACCTCGACTACGGAATTATAGGCAACTGCAGGACTGCTGCGTTAATATCTAAAGAGGGGAGCATCGACTGGTTTTGCTTTCCTGACTTCGATTCACCATCTATTTTTGCAAAATTGCTTGATAAGGAAAAAGGGGGCAGTTTTCACTTAGAGGTTGCCGATGATTATAAAATTACCCAAAAATATAATGGTCACACTAATATATTGATGACCAAGTTTGAATCGCCTGAGCATGGTTTTATACTATTCGACTTTATGCCAAGGTACAGAACCAGTGATCTGCGTCACTATATGCCTCCTGAAATACATCGCTATATAAGGGTTTTCAAGGGCAGCCCCACCGTAAGGGTGGTTTATGATCCACGCATAAACTATGCACGTGAAGAGGTGCGTCACGAAATAGTGGGCAACTATATCAAAACACATTCTGTTGAAGACTCTGAAGATAAGGTATATCTATATACCAGTCTGGATATGCAGAAGGTGCTTAAAAGTGAGGAGGTAGTTATTACCGATCATCAGTTCTTCGTACTCTCCTATAATCAGAAATTGGTTACTATCGACCTCAACAGGGTTATGCTGGAGTTTGAGCGCACCAAGGTCTACTGGCTCAACTTTGTGAACAGATCTAGGGATTACGTTCAGTATGATGATATGATAAAGCGGAGTCTCCTGGTATTGAAACTGCTATCATATCAGGAGTCGGGTGCAATGCTGGCAGCAATAACCACCAGTCTCCCCGAAACAATAGGAGAGACCCGCAACTGGGATTATCGCTACTGCTGGCTTAGAGATGCATCCATGTCGATCGACACACTCCTGTTCATGAAGCAGAAGTCGGCCGCCAACCGCTTTATCGGTTTTATTAAACGCATTTTAAAATCCTCAAGGGATGAACCAATACAGATTATGTATGGCATCAGGGGAGAGAAAGATCTTACCGAAGAGATACTTCCACATTTGTCAGGTTACGAAAACTCACATCCGGTAAGAATAGGAAATGCCGCCTATCATCAGGAGCAAAATGACTCCATCGGTTACCTGCTGGATGTGATTTATAAATACTACCTCTATTTCCCCGGAACTCTTGATGAAATTGAGGAGATCTGGGAGATTATTAAGAATCTTGTCCGTGCTGTATTATCATCATGGAAGAAACCAGATAGGAGTATTTGGGAATATCGTACAAAGAAGCAACACTTTGTATTTTCTAAAGTGATGAGCTGGGTTGCGGTTGACAGGGCTTCTCTGATTGCGGAACTCCTTCAGAGGGATTATTACGCAACTGAGTGGCGCAAGGAGGCTGATATAATAAAGAAAGAGGTGCATGAAAAAGGGTGGAATGAGGAGCTGCAGACCTTTACTCAGGCGTATGATAATAGTGATGCCGATTCTTCATTGCTTCTTATGTATTTTTATGATTTCATTGATGCCGGAGATGATCGCTTCGTGAAAACTGTGAAGTATATCAGAGAGAATCTGTTTCACGAAGGTCTGATGTACAGATACAAGGCAGAGGATGACTTTGGGGTTCCTACATCATCATTTACAATATGCACTTTCTGGCTTATTGATGCTCTATATATGATTGGTGAGAAGGAGGAGGCACGTGAGCTGTTTGAGAATATGATATCATACTCCAACCACCTTGGTTTATATAGTGAAGATCTGGACTTCGATACCAAAAGGCAGTTGGGTAATTTTCCTCAGGCATACTCTCACCTGGCGTTTATAAATACAGCTGCCCTCTTTTCTGAAGAGAAGAAGCTCTCAAAATTTATCAGGCCTTAAGCTTAACCTCTCTTAAGTTATGTTAGTCTGGGTTCAGGCAAAGTTTTACAGGTCTTAAAGCATAATTTATCAGGCCTTACATTAAGTATTGAGATGCTCCGCCTTCGGTGGAAGTTGAATTAACTTTTGCGAAAGAGCCTGGATAGTTATCATTGATGAAGTCGATTAACTTCTCACGAATATATACCCTCAGATCCCAGTTCTTGCTTGAGTCGGAGCTGCTTACAAGTACACGCAGCTCTTTATACCACTGCTTACTATCTGTTACCTGTATATTCTGAACCCTGCCATCCCAGTTTGGATTATCCTTTACCAATCTGGCAAGCTCTTTCCTTAAAGGATCTACAGGAAGATCATAGGATACATAAAGCAATGCTGTTCCCAGGATTTCAGATTCGGTTCGTGTCCAGTTTTGAATGGGATTGTTGAGAAAATAATCTATAGGCACAATCAGCCTTCTCTGATCCCATATTTTAACTACTGCATAGGTTATATTTATCTCTTCTATTCGCCCCCATTCACCTTCTATAACCACAACGTCGTCAATCCTGATCGGTTGAGTAAATGCAATCTGTATTCCTGAAAAAACCTGACCAAAGCTACGCTGTGCTGCAAAACCGATAATGATTCCGGCAACACCTGCTGATGCAAGAAGACTTACTCCCAGTTCTCTGATTGATTCTATTGACATCAGGGCAATTGAGACAAATATAAAGGTGATTGAAATTATCACTATTCTCTCTAACATGCTCACCTGCGTGAGTTTTTTTCTGGCTTCAAGATTGTTAGCATTGTTTATATCAAGCTTTTTCTGCCAGTGATGAAACATAGCTCTAACAAACTGTACTATAAGCCAGCCAACTATAAGTATCAGCAGGATATTACTTATTTTCTGTAATAGAGAGAAAATATTTTCGTCTTCTTTTAGGTATGAGCTGAAAATGTTTAGCATAACAGCGAAAATAGCCCATGTACCGGGCACCCTGAACAGACGCACAATAAAATCATCTATCTTGCTTTTACTCTTATGTGTACGTATTCGCCATCTCTTAATTATAAAGTTGTAGATGCCTGCAAGAACAATAAAGAGTACAATGAAACTCAGTGAAATTAGCAAATATCTTAAAGACTCATTTGCTGTTATATTATCAATAAAATTCATGTTATTTGATAAGATTTGTGAGGAATGGCACTACGGATGATTGTAGCGGAATACGATATTTAGCCGCAGGTGAGAAGTTGCCAACCTTAATGCTCACTCCATCTGGTGGCAGTACACGAAACATATCCTCATCTGTTGTATCATCACCAATAGCAAGAATAAAATCATAGTTGTCCAGCGACATACGGCGGATCACCTCACTCCCTTTCGTGAAATCGGGGGGTTTTACCTCCACCACTTTGTTGCCCGGTACTATCTGGAGGTTGAGGCGGGCGCAGGGACCGATCAGCGCGTTAACTAACTGCTGTGAACGGAGTTCGGCCAGCCATATATCCACATTACGATAATGCCACACAAGAGAGGCTTCTTTCTGCTCCATATATGAGCGAGGTGTTTTATCGATGGTGTGCTGTATTATGTCGAGTATCTCATCATCCCAAACCACATCAGTATTGAGGTTTCTGTGCCATTTGCCATTCTCCTTATAAAACATACCATGCTCAGCTGCAAAGTCGAGATTTAAACCTTTGAACCATTTATCCAGTATCTGATGATTTCTGCCGCTATTTATGACAACTCTGTTTTTAGGATCAGAATTCATCTTTTTAAGTAAACTTAATACTTCAGCCGAAGGTATTGCATCTTCCGGTTTACTGGTAAAGGGTGATAATGTGCCGTCGTAATCCAGCATTATCAGGCGTGAGTTTGCATCATCGTAAGATTTTTTTATTTGATTAAGCTGTCTTTTACCAACAACCTTTTGAAGAATCTCTTTATTTTGAGTCTTTATGCTAAGCAACTCCTTTACAAAATCATTAGACCATTTTTTTACATCCTGTCTTGAGATCCTCTTCTGCATTTTTTCAAGTCGCTCTTTTTTCTCCTTTGCCGGCATATTCATAGCTTGCAGAATAGCATTCTCTATCTGATCTGTATCGTTGGGATTAATAATTATTGCATCCTGAAGCTCTATTGCCGCACCTGCCATTTCACTCAGAATCAGTACTCCCGGCCTGTTGCATTTGGTGGCCAGATATTCCTTTGCAACCAAATTCATACCATCTCTGAGAGGTGTAACTAAAGCTATCTCTGCAACATCATACATGGCTATCAGCTCATCAAAACTGAAGCTTCTGTAGAAATAGAAGATAGGGTTCCAGCCTAACTTTGAATATTTTCCGTTTATTTCACCTATCAGCTGATCAATCTTTGTTTTCAGCTCTGCATATATATCAACAGTGTCACGAGATGGTACCACAATCATTGCCAGAGACACTTTCTCATGATAATCAGGATGATTTTCAAGAAACTGAGCAAAGCCGTTAAGTCGATGCAGAATACCCTTACTGTAATCGAGACGGTCAACAGACAATATTATACTCCTTTCGCCAAGTTTCTCTCTGAGAAGATCCGATTTCTCTTTAACCTCAGGGAGTTTGGGAGCCTGGTTATATTGTTCGTAATTGATCCCCATTGGGAAAGCATCTATATGTATTATACGGTTGTCAAGGTTAACCTCATCCAGATTGCAGTTGATGTTAAGTACTCTGTATATTGCACTTATAAAGTGACGCATGTAGTCATGTGTATGAAATCCTATGAGATCTGCTCCCAGCAAACCTTCAAGAATCTCCTCCCTTTCAGGCAACACCCTGAAAAGCTCATATGATGGAAATGGTATGTGATGGAAATATCCAATATTGGCATTGGGTTTTTTATCACGAATCTTTTTGGGGAGTAGCATAAGCTGATAATCCTGTACCCATACTATATCATCATCCTCAATGAACTGCATTGATTCATCGCAAAACAGACTGTTCACCTGCTGATAGGCCTCCCAGTAATCTGCTCTGTATTCAATAAATGAGAAAAAATAGTGGCACAAAGGCCAGATAGTACTGTTGCTGTAACCCTCATAGTAATTCTCAATTTGATCTGCTGATAAAAAGACCGGATGAAAGTTTAAATCATGCAATCTCTCAGTTATCTCTTTTTTCTCTTTCTCATTTTCAGTAAATATTCCGGGCCAGCCAACCCAGTAAATGTCAGATTCTGTTTCTAGTGAACCAAGACCGGTTGCCAATCCTCCCTCACTCCTTATAATGTTGAAACCATCATCGGAACGCTCAATTTTGACCGGAAGCCGATTAGCAATTATAATAATTTTCATAACTTAAAAAATGTTTGACTCCATCAATATAACGTAGAAAGTTGACATTTGATCAATTTTTAATATATATTCACAAATGGATTGAATTGAAATTCTTTAGTTTAGAGTGAACAAAAACATGATATCGTTTGTTGCTTCCGCTTTTTTATAGTAATTTCGTAGTCTAAATCACACATGAATAATAACTAATTAACTGCGCTTGAAATCATTAAGTATATAGATCATATAATTATGGCAAAACAAAAAAAATTCTTAACCTGCGACGGTAATCAGGCCGCAGCGCATATCGCCTATATGTTTAGCGAGGTTGCTGCAATCTACCCGATTACACCCTCGTCTACTATGGCAGAGTATGTAGATGAATGGGCAGCTGCCGGAAGAAAAAACCTTTTCGGACAGCCGGTCTTAGTACAGGAAATGCAATCAGAAGCCGGTGCTGCCGGCGCAATGCACGGATCTCTGCAGGCCGGTGCACTAACATCTACATTTACAGCATCACAAGGGTTACTTCTGATGCTTCCTAATATGTATAAGATGGCCGGGGAACTTCTTCCCGGAGTATTTCATGTTTCAGCTCGCGCACTTGCATCTCATGCATTATCAATATTTGGTGATCAACAGGATGTTATGGCAGCAAGACCTACAGGTTTTGCTCTTTTTGCAACAGGCTCTGTTCAAGAGGTAATGGACCTTGCAGCAGTTGCTCACCTTGCAGCCATCGAGAGCCGCGTGCCGTTCCTTCACTATTTCGACGGATTCCGAACCTCACACGAAATCCAGAAGATCGAAGCATTGTCAAATGAAGATCTGGCACCGCTTTTAAATCAGGAAGCACTGAAAGAATTCCGTGAAAGAGCACTAACACCTGATAACCCTGTTACCAGAGGAACAGCTCAGAATGATGATATCTATTTTCAGGCGCGTGAAGCATCTAATCCATTTTATGATAATGTTCCCGATGTTGTTGAGAAGTATCTTGAGAAACTGGCAGAGGTAACCGGACGCAAGTATGGTCTGTTTGACTATTACGGTGATCCTGAAGCAGAAAGGGTTATCATTGCTATGGGGTCTGTAACAGAAACAATCAGAGAGGTTGTTGATCACCTGAGAGCTAAAGGCGAGAAGGTGGGTGTTGTTGCAGTGCACCTATATCGTCCTTTCAAGGCAGAGGCATTCCTGTCGGTTATACCTGATACAGTAAAGCGTATTGCAGTACTCGACCGTACAAAGGAACCGGGAGCACCTGGTCAGCCGATGTATCTGGATGTGAAAAACAGTTTTTATGGAAAAGAAAATGCTCCTGAGATTGTTGGAGGTATTTATGGATTATCATCTAAAGATACCACACCGTCACAAATATTATCGGTTTTCGAAAATCTCTCTCTTAGTATGCCTAAGAACGATTTCACTATCGGTATTGTTGATGATGTTACATTCAAATCGCTTCCTGTAAAGGCTGAGATCTCTATGGATGAAACAACATATGAGGCTAAATTCTACGGACTAGGATCTGATGGTACGGTTGGAGCTAATAAGAACTCCATTAAAATTATAGGTGACAATACAGATAAGTATGTTCAGGCATATTTTGCGTATGACTCCAAGAAATCTGGAGGATTTACCTGTTCTCATCTCCGTTTTGGCGATAACCCGATCAGGTCACCTTATTTAGTAAATACTCCTAATTTTGTAGCATGTCACGTTCCGGCCTATCTGCATCTGTATGATGTGACTGCAGGACTTAAGAAGAATGGTACCTTCCTTCTAAACTCTCTGTGGCCTAAGGAAGAGGTGGCAGATCACCTGCCCGATCATGTGAAGAAATATTTTGCAGTAAACAATATCAAGCTATACATAATAAATGCCACAAAGATTGCAGAAGAGATCGGACTGGGCAACAGAACCAACACAATATTGCAGTCGGCTTTCTTCAAAATCTCAAATGTAATTCCTTACGATCTTGCTGTGGAACAGATGAAGAAATTCATCGTTAAGTCATACGGTAAAAAGGGTGAAACCATTGTTAAGATGAATTATGCTGCTGTTGATCGCGGTGGTGATGTTGAGGAAGTGGAAGTTCTTCAGGAATGGGCAAACCTTGTGGTATCGACAGATACAACAGATGATGCTCCTGAATTCATCAGAAAGGTCGTTCGTCCTGTTAATGCACAAAATGGCTATAGCCTGCCGGTATCAGCCTTCACTGGTCGTGAAGACGGAACATGGGAAACAGGTACCACCAAGTATGAAAAACGTGGTGTAGCAGTTAACGTTCCTGTTTGGCAGCCTGAAAACTGTATACAGTGTAATCAGTGTGCTTATGTATGTCCTCATGCTACTATCCGTCCGTTCATGCTTGATGAGGAAGAGCAGAAAAGTGTAGGCGAAGGAGTGGAACTGCTAAAAGCTCAAGGTAAACAGTTCGCAGGAATGGGATTCCGTATCCAGGTTGATGTTCTTGACTGTCTTGGTTGCGGTAACTGTGCCGATGTTTGTCCCGGAAGAAAAGGAGAAAAAGCTCTTGAGATGGTTTCTATTGAGTCTCAGCTTGAAAATCAGAAGAATTGGGACTGGATGATGGAGAACGTTACAAGTAAAGCTCATCTTGTTGATATCAGTCTCAATGTTAAAAACTCTCAGTTTGCCACTCCTCTGTTTGAGTTCTCCGGAGCTTGTTCAGGATGTGGTGAAACACCATACATCAAGCTAATTACTCAGCTTTATGGAGAAAGAATGATGATTGCAAACGCAACAGGTTGTTCTTCAATATATGGGGCATCAGCACCTGCAACTCCTTATACTAAAAATGAGGAAGGTAAAGGTCCGGCTTGGGCAAACTCACTTTTTGAAGATAACGCAGAGTTTGGTTATGGCTTTGCAATTGCTCAGGCAAGTATGCGAAACAGAATAGAAAATCTGATGAAGGATGCTATCGCTTCCGATCAGTTTACGGCAGAGCAGAAAGAGCTGTTTAATCTATGGATTGAGAATAAAGATAGTGCTGAACTATCAAAAGAGATATCTGCTAAAGTTGTTGCTTCGCTGACAGGTAGTGATATTCCATTAGCCCAGGAGATACTTTCACTTGAAAAGTATCTTGCTAAGAAATCTATCTGGGTGTTTGGTGGAGATGGATGGGCATATGATATAGGTTTTGGTGGTCTGGACCATGTTCTGGCAAGCGGAAAGGATATAAATATCCTTGTGCTTGATACAGAAGTCTACTCCAACACTGGAGGTCAGTCATCCAAATCAACCCCAATTGCAGCTGTGGCTAAGTTTGCAGCAGCAGGTAAGCGCATACGTAAGAAAGATCTTGGTATGATTGCTACCACCTATGGTTATGTTTACGTAGCACAGGTAGCAATGGGTGCTAATCAGGGACAAACTCTGAAAGCTATCCGTGAGGCTGAGTCATATAACGGACCTTCAATTGTAATTGCATACTCACCATGTATCAGTCATGGATTAAGGAAAGGAATGGGGCATGCTCAATCGGAACAGAAGGCTGCTGTTGAGAGTGGTTACTGGCACTTGTGGCGCTACGACCCACGTCTTGAGGAGCAGGGACTGAATCCTTTCCAGCTCGACAGTAAAGAGCCTGAGTGGGATAAGTTTGTTGACTTCCTGAAGGGTGAGGTGCGCTATACACAGTTGATGAAAGCATTCCCTGCAGAGGCAGATGAGCTGTTTGAAGCTGCAAGACAGAATGCTCAATGGAGATATAAATCCTATGTACGTATGGCAGAAGCAAACTTCGGCTCATCGGAAACCGAAGGTGAGGGAGTAAAACAGCCTGCTGAACAGATAAACTAAATTTTTAGTAACATATTTTTTTCTAAGGGTATCGCGTAATGTGATACCCTTAGTTGTTTATAACAATATGCGAATATTATAGTATCTTTGTATCCTGTTTCCATATAAAAAAATTATAAAAAGCTTTCTGATTTATGAAAATTCAAATTATAAACGGTCCCAACCTCAATCTGCTCGGAACACGCGAGCCGGGAGTATATGGAAGTATAACATTTACGGAGTTTCTGGAAAATATTAGGATTAGCTTTCCAGATGTTGAGATAGATTATTTCCAATCGAATGTAGAGGGTGAAATAATCAATAAAATTCAGGAAACAGGCTTTAACTATGACGGAATTATTCTTAATGCAGGTGGATATACTCACACCTCAGTGGCAATAAGAGACTCAATTAAGGCAGTTAAGACACCAGTTATAGAAGTTCACATATCAAACATTCATGCAAGAGAGGAGTTCAGACATCAATCTATGATTTCTGCTGTTTGCATGGGTGTAATTGCCGGTTTTGGGTTAAACTCATATAAACTGGCAATTAAGGCTTTGCAGTTGGCAAACAATATTTGAACTTAAACGTTAAAATGATCAGTATCGATTACTGATAATCGAATCATTAATATAAAATATGCAGAAACAAACAAAAATAGTTGCAACGATATCCGATCAACGTTGCGAAGTACCGTTTTTAGAACAGTTGTACGAAGCCGGAATGAATGTAGTGAGACTTAATTCCGCACATTTAAACGAAGAGGGTTTCCTCAAAATTATAAACAATGTAAGAGAGGTTTCTGAAGAGATAGCCATTCTAGTAGATACAAAAGGACCGGAAATCAGAACAACGGTTGCAAATAATCCAATTGAACTTAAAGCCGGGGAACTTGTGAAAATTGTGGGCGACCCGAAAGGGGTTTCTTCCAATGAAACTATCTATATTTCATACTCCAATATTGCTGAAGAGATGCATGTTGGCGATGATATCCTTATTGATGATGGAGAAGTGGATCTGAAAGTTATTACAGTTAACAAAGATCATCTTATCTGCAGTGTGATGAATGATGGTGTGATTGGCAGCCGAAAGAGTGTAAATATTCCGGGTGTACGTATCAATCTGCCAGCAATCACAGAAAGAGATAAAAAATTCATTGCATTGTCTGCAAAGCACAATGTTGATTTTATAGCACACTCATTTGTAAGAAATGCTGAAGATATAAAGGCTGTTCAGGAGATACTTGATGAGTTGGGCAGCACAATAAAGATTATTGCAAAGATTGAGAATCAGGAAGGTGTTGATAATGCTGATGAGATTCTTGAATCGGCTTATGGTATAATGATTGCTCGTGGTGACCTTGGTATTGAGGTGGCACAGGAGAAGATTCCGGGCATTCAGCGTGTCCTTATCAAAAAGGCAATTCATCATAAGAAGCCTGTTATCGTTGCAACTCAGATGCTGCACTCGATGATTCATAATCCACGCCCCACACGTGCAGAGATTACCGACATAGCAAATGCTATCTATTACAGAACTGATGCTGTTATGCTAAGTGGTGAGACTGCCTATGGCAAGTATCCTGTTGAAGCTGTAAGGACAATGGCAAGGACAGCCTACGAAGCAGAGCTTACTAAACTGACAGATAATGATATACGTGTTCCGTATGACACCTATAAAGAGGGTGATGTTACTGAATTTCTTGCGAAACAGGCAGTAAAAACATCTAACAAGCTTAGTGTAAAAGCTATTGTAACAGACAGTCACACCGGAAGAACAGCAAGGGTGCTTGCAGCATTCAGAGGTAAGAGCCCTATATACGCCATCACAACAACAAAGAGACTTGCACGCGAACTTGCACTCTCTTATGGTATTATGGCTGAATTCCAGGAGGGTAAAGGAGATGGCAACACAAAAGAGAGTCGCAGGGCATATTTTACAGAGGCAATTCGCCGACTCATCGAAAACAAGATGATTGAACCTGATGACAGAGTTGCATATCTGGGAGGGAGCTTTGGTGAAGTGGGCGGAACAACATATCTGGAAGTTGTGGATGCCTGGAGAATTCTTGAAGCAAAAGAGAAATATAATTTGCCCGACTACACAGCGTAATTTAACCAACTGAATTATTTTAACTCTGATGTAGTAAATTTTAATTCAATTGTTTTAAATACTTGATGTTTTCATAGTAATTTAGTGATTCAAACTAGTTTTGAATCACTAAAAGTATTATTGAAATCATATTCATTTAACCGGTAAATGAGATCGATTGAAGATTATATAATTGAACATATCGATGAGGAGCCTCAGCTGTTAAGTCAGATATATCGTGAGGCTCATGTAAAGCTGCTTCACGGAGATATGTCTTCAGGTCACCTCCAGGGACGATTACTTAAAATGCTGGTACAGATGATTCGTCCTTCAAGAGTGCTTGAAATTGGAACCTATACAGGCTATTCCGCGCTCTGCATTGCTGAGGGGCTTGAAGATGGTGCTTCTCTTGAAACTATCGAGATAGATGATGAGATGGAGGATATAATACGCGAAAATTTTAGTTGCTCCTCCTACAGCGATAAGATCATTCTGATAATTGGTGATGCCAATGAGGTTGTGCTTGATTATGAGGATAGTACCTTCGATTTGGTATTTATGGATGGTAATAAACGTGACTATTGGCAGCTCTACGAGAAGATTCTCCCTAAAGTGAAACAGGGTGGTTTCATACTAGCGGATAATACTCTCTGGCATGGAAAGGTTCTGGAAAAGCCGAAGAGTAATGACTGGCAGACTAAAGGTATTTTGGAATTTAATACTCATTTGAAAAGCGATAATCGTGTCGAAAAGGTTATATTAGCAGTTCGGGACGGTTTAACGCTTATCAGAAAAAAGTAAATATTATGGACTCGAACAGACAACAAAAGATAAATCGGTTGATACAGAAAGAACTGAGCGAATTATTCCTTCTGGAAACCAAGAAGATGCAGGGGGTACTGATCTCGGTGACAAATGTGCGTGTATCGCCCGACCTCAGTGTTGCACATGCATATCTAAGTATTTTCCCATCAGATAAAGGTGAAGAGTTAGTTAAGAATATTAATGAGAACGTTAAATCTGTTCGGTATGACTTGGGTAAAAGATTGAGAAATCAATTGAGGGTAATACCAGAGCTAACTTTTCATGTTGATGATTCACTTGATTATGTTGAGAATATTGACAGATTGTTGAAAAACGACTGAAATCTCTGCTTTGGACATATCACTATTCATAGCACGCCGGTACCTCTTCTCCAAGAAATCGCACAATGCAATAAATGTGATTTCTGCCATATCCGTTTGCGGTATTGCCATTGCAACAATGGCAATGGTGGTGGTACTATCCGTTTTCAATGGCTTCGGAGGTATTGTTGAGGGTATGTTCAGTGCATTTGATCCCGATTTAAAGATAACTGTAAGAGAGGGTAAGGTATTTAACTACAATACACCCCAGTTTGATGAAGCGTTACGGGTTGAAGGGATACAGATGATATCAGAGTCACTCGAAGAGAATGCCCTGTTCAGCTTCAATGGTCAGCAGGTTCCTGTACTCATGAAAGGAGTTTCACAGGAGTTCAGTAATATGACCGATATGGAGAAACTGATGGTCGACGGATCATTCAAACTTCGAGAAGATGTAGTTGATTACACAACATTAGGTACAGGTCTGGCAGTCTCGCTGGGAGCACGTCCCGGTTTCATAAATCCGATTGAGATCTATGCACCAAAAAGAGATGTGAGAGTCAATCTTGCAAATCCAGCGGCAGCTTTCACAACAGGTTATGTGCAGATAGGAGGAGTGTTTAGCCTTAACACACCAAAGTATGATGAGCAGATGGCAATCATGCCAATTTCAAAGGTAAGGGAACTGCTTAACTATAGTAATGAAGTAACTTCACTCGATATAAAACTTCAACCGGGAGCATCAGTAAAAAGAGTGAAAAATCAGATCAGGAATATTCTTGGTGATGAATTTCTTATTGAGGATCGCTTTGAACAGCAACGAGAATCATACAGGATGCTGCAGGTGGAGAAATGGGTAACATTTCTCATTCTGGCATTTATACTGCTCATAGCTGTTTTCAATGTTGTAGGATCACTTTCTATGCTCATTGTAGAGAAGAAAGATGATATTAACAGCCTTAGAAACATGGGAGCTTCCAACACTCTTATTTCACGAATATTTCTTAATGAAGGGTGGTTGATCACTTTCTCAGGGATAGTGGCGGGTATAGTGATTGGACTGGTTCTATGTCTTTTGCAGCAGCATTTCGGGTTAATACGTCTGAGCAATATTCCAGGTGCATATATAATTGATGCTTACCCTGTAATAGTTAAGTTCACGGATATACTGATTGTTATTGCCGTAGTAAGCTTAATCGGGCTGTTAACAGTGCTTTACCCTGTAAACAACCTCAGGAAGAAGTTGACAGGCGAGTTCAATAATATGAGATATAAAGAGTGATTGGTTAATACATAAAGATCTGCTGTTTTTTTAAGATCAATTGAGATACATAATTAATAGAGATACAAGATCTATTTAAAGTTATATGCCAGTCAGCACAGTTGGATAAAAAGATAATATAGCGTATAACTCTTTATAATTTAAATAATTAAGTATAATATAAAACATAAGATATGAGGATAGCAATTGTCGGAACAGGTTATGTAGGTTTAGTTTCTGGTGCCTGTTTTGCAGAGATGGGAGTGGATGTTACTTGTGTTGATATCGACAGCGAGAAGATCGAAGGTCTCAAGAAGGGAATAATACCTATCTATGAGCCCGGATTAAAGAGTATTGTTGTACGAAATTATGATGCGGAGCGACTACACTTCACAACTGACCTGACATCTGTTCTTAATGAAATGGATATAATATTCATTGCAGTAGGCACACCCTCGGATGAAGAGGGAAATGCTGACCTGTCGTATGTTATGACTGTAGCAAACACTATCGCAGATAATATGAACAAACATCTGCTGATAGTAACCAAGAGCACAGTACCGGTTGGTACATCATACCGCATAAGAGAATTAATTCGTAAACGTCTTGATGAAAGAGGACTGAATGATCTTCAGTTTGATGTAGCCTCTAACCCTGAATTCCTGAAAGAGGGAGCTGCAATAAACGACTTTATGAGTCCCGACCGTGTAATTGTAGGCGTTGAGAGTAAAGAGGCTGAAAATCTTATGTCGAGACTGTATCGCCCATTTCTGCTCAACAATTTCAGGGTCATCTTCATGGATATTTTATCGTCCGAGATGACAAAATATGCCTCTAATGCCATGCTTGCGACACGTATTAGCTTTATGAACGATATTGCCAACCTTTGTGAAATTGTTGGAGCTGATGTAAATATGGTACGCAGAGGTATGGGAAGCGATTCCCGCATTGGCAGAAGCTTTCTCTATCCCGGTTGCGGCTATGGCGGCAGCTGTTTTCCAAAAGATATACGTGCAATAATGAAAGTAGGAGAGGATGTGGGATATGAAATGACTGTAATCAAAGCAGTCGAGGAGGTTAACAACCGACAGAAAGGTATACTGTTCCATAAATTCAACCGCTATTATAACGGAGATATTAAAGGTAAAACAGTAGCAGTATGGGGATTATCATTCAAACCCGAAACAGACGATATGCGGGATGCACCCTCACTGACATTAATTGAGAGTCTTTTAAAGGAAGGTGTAAATGTTCGTGCATATGATCCCGCTGCAATGCAGGAAGCACGCAAATATCTGGATGACAGGATATATTACGCTACAGATATTTATGATGCTGCCAATGAGGCTGATGCACTGATAGTACCAACAGAGTGGAAGGAGTTCAGACTACCCAATTGGTCGATTCTAAGTAAAATAATGAATAACCATTTGGTAATTGATGGACGTAATATTTATAATAAAGAAGATATGGCTGCCTATGGTTTCGAATACAGAGGAATAGGGCAGAAATGATCATGATCATATAAATATCATGATAAATTCAAATTTTGTATATTAACTTAATACCAGAGATAATGAGCGTAAACAGGAGAGATTTCATCAAAAAGATGGGAGCCGGAGCCGCAGGCTTAGCCGTGGGAGCACCCGCCATCACTGCATCAGAAAAAGCTGCAGTAACAAGAACATCAGCAAAGAGCTACAGTAGAATAATTGGAGCGAACGACAGAATCAGGGTTGCTGTTGTTGGGCTCGGAAGAAGATTAGGTGGATTTATTGAGCCAATCGCAATGAAGAGCGCAAATGTTGAACTTGTTTATCTGTGCGATGTATATGATAAACAGATGGACAATGCGGCAAAAATATTTTCAAAGCATATAAATTATACACCAAAGCTTGAAAAAGATATCCGTAAGGTTGTTGATGATAATAAGGTAGATGCAATCTTCAATGCTACACCCGACCACTGGCATGCACCAGGTTCAATTATGGCAATGAAGAACGGCAAACATGTATATGTAGAAAAACCATGTAGTCACAACATGTTCGAAAATGAGCTGCTGGTAGCCGCTTCAAAGAAGTTCAACAAGGTAGTGCAGATGGGAAATCAGCAACGCTCTTCAGACCACACAATTGAGATTATCAATGAGATACATAACGGAATCATTGGTACACCATATAAAGCGGTGGCATTTTACAGCAATACAAGAGGAGAAGTACCTCTGCAGAAGAGAGTGCCTGTGCCTGCTGGGCTCGACTGGGAACTATTTCAGGGTCCGGCACCACGTCGTGAATATACTTCGGAGACATGGGATTATAACTGGCACTGGTATGGCTGGGATTATGGAACAGCTGAAACAGGCAATAACGCCACTCACGAACTGGATGTTGCAAGATGGGCATTGCAAGTTAACTTCCCCACACGTGTTGACGTAGAAGCTGCAAAGCGTCACTTCATTAATGATGGATGGGAGATGTATGACACTATGGACGCAACCTTCCGTTTCAAAGATGATAAAATCATCAAATGGGATGGCAAGAGTCGCAACGGCTACCTGACCTACAATAGTGACAGGGGAACAATAATTTATGGCAGCGAAGGTTCTGTTTTTGTAAATCGTGATAAATATATCCTGTACGACAGAGGCGGAAAAGTTGTAAAAGATAATAAATCATCAGGAAGCGAGGCAGGCAATGTTTTAGGCGGAGGAGGCGATATGACAACAGGTCATGTTATCAACTTCTTCGAATCAATAAGAGGCAAGGAGAAACTCACTGCACCAATTGATGATGCAAGCATAAGCATGGCCATGGTACACTATTCAAACATAGCCTACAGAATAGGTAAAGGGTTTGATATCGATGAAACCAACGGCAGAATGTTTGATCGTGATGCAATGAATTTATGGAGTCGCGAATATGAGCCAGGTTGGGAACCGGAATTATAGTTATATTCTGCAAATTTATTATTAAATTTGCGGGCCCGAATCGTTAGCTCAGCTGGTTCAGAGCGCTGCCTTGACAGGGCAGAGGACACTGGTTCGAACCCAGTACGATTCACTCATTTGAATACCTTCATTTCAACCATATTATCCAGAACATCCTTTCTGGTTAGCAGAGCTGTTCGCAATCTATTCTCATACAGCATTTCAAGCTGATCACCCACAAACCTGCTGCCTGGCTGAGATGAGTTGCCATAACTCAGTAAAACTTCAGCTCTTACCTTATCTCCGAACTCAACAACAGCTACAAATGTATCTCCGTGATACACATAATTTCTATAGCTCCCCTTTTTAGGTTGGAAATACATAGTTCTGAAAACACCATAATCACTCTTTCCTCCATTTGCAGGGTACTCAATATTGCCAACACTGAAGCGGTTTACATAACCCCATTCAACATCCATAAAGCCATACTCCTCTTCAATCTCAATAGCCGCTTTTCTTAGTAAGGCAACAGCTTTTTCAGGATCATTCAAACCATCAGGAGTTGTAACAGGACTATCGGTGCTCCATGGTATTGCAAACATGCTGTTATCAAGTTTATCAAACCATTGTGCAAAAAGAACGGCGCCTTTACTGTCAGCATCAGTAGTTCCATCCCATCTCTTTAAAATATCGGCAGCCAGTAAAGTTACTGAGTCGGGATACTGATCCACAGCCGCCAGGAGATCATCCAGAAAGCGATCCGCAATCTCCATACCAGTATTCAGCTTGTAGTCCACCAGTTCCTCAAAAGTGACCGACTCATCATCCTTAATAAGGTTTATAGCCCTCTGAGCCCTGAAAGATGTAGGATACTCCTCCAGTTGCGGCGACATAGAAGCAGAGTACTCCTTACTATCAAATAAGAGAGGATAGGTTGCAGTCCACGGCACATCATTTGCATTCTGCACAAACCCCGTTTCAGGGTTAAGAAGCTTAGGCAATTCATCATAATCAAGATAACTGTTCCATATCAGATCAGAACGCGTACCATCAACCTTATCTCTCCAGAAGCTCCAGTCACCCTCACTTCTATCAGGTACATTACCATTAAAAAGATACATAATGTTTCCCTCTTTATCAGCATAAATCAGGTTAAACATAGGGATCTGCATCATCTTTACAGCATCTTCAAACTCATTAAAATTATGAGCCTTACCCATCTTGTGATACTGATAAAAATAGGAATCATTCTCCATTCCCGCAATTCTGACAGCAAAAGCTACATCACCCTGCTCACCAAGAACAGGACCATGCTCCGAATACTTCATAACCAGCTCCCTCTCAGCGAAACTGCTATCCTCCTGCAAAATATTAATTGTTACGCTCTTCTCCTCAAAAGGCTTTACCTCACCATCAAGAATATACCCATCACCCTCAAGCTTCAATTCATACCTGTCAGATGCATCAATTGTATTCACAGTATGAGTCCATCCGAGGTTCTCATTAAAAGCGATATTAAGTATAGGCATACCTATTAGAGTAACCCCATACACATTAAAATCAGGAGCATTCAGATGTGCCTCATAGAATCGATAAAAGTCACCCCACGGCAAATGAGGATTAGCCACCAGCATAGCGTTGCCCGATTCAGATTTCAAAGGAGCAATCGCATAAGAATTAGATCCGGGTATAGCTGCACCCTCCATATCTTTCAGCTCGTTATAACCTGTAATCAGATCACTAACAGCCAGAAACTCAATATTGATAACCCTCTTGCTGTGAGCCAAAACATCAATGGCTGTCAATGGCAGAAAACCCCTGTATATCACATCAATCTCATCAGGATGAGCCGCTGCATAGTCGTTCAGCCCCTTCACAAAAGCATCCAGAAACAGTTTTTCATCACCCTCAAAACCAGCATACTGAGCAGCAGCTTTTCCCGGCAGATCATATAAGTAGACCAGTCTATCCATCTGCAAAGACTTCTCACCACGAATCTCACTGCCTTTACCTCGCGACTCAATATACAACCTCATAATCTCATTAGCATGACTCTGCATCTGAGCCCATCCGAAAGCATAATACATCTCAGCCTCATTCTGAGCATAAATATGCGGCACCCCCCAGTTATCCCAAACAATCTCAGTACGATTAAAATACCCCCGCTCATTGCACGACATAAATAACAGTGCAACGAGAACAGATAAAACAGTTGATGTTCTCATAGTTGTAAGTTCTATAATATTTAGGAAGCTCTATGATAAATTGTATCTCAGCAATTCTCCATTTCAACAATATAATAGCCCTTGGTCTTTATCTCCTCCTCATGTTCGGGTTTCAGGGATTCGATATGGCAAAACGTGCACTCTTCAGAGGTAAGCGGCTGACCCTCCTCACCTTTGCTCTTCAAATACTCCCTGCCGTAATTATATATAGTTTCTGCATCTTTAACCTCCTCAGGAGCTATAATATCAAAATGCATAATCATGCCATCCTTTTTAGTTACATAGGTGTCCCAGACTGCGACTTGCATAATAAATTGAATTAAAAAACGTGTTTAGTTCTCATTGATGACTATATAACAATCGCAGTTTGAATTAGTTTATCGCCAATAAACGTCAGAGAACCTTTTAAAGATAATAGTCATTGATTATGATTATAACGATAATTGAATCTACTAAAAAAAATTATTTATTAGGTTAACATAATGCAAAAACTTTAATAACCCATCCTTATTTGTTTATTTTGCAATTCACAAAATAAAACTTCATGTCAAATAACAAACTACCCTTTTATAAAGGGGTCACTCTCATTGTATCACTATCACTGGTGGCACTATTAATATCATCGTTGCCATTTGTTAAAAAGTTATCACTTAGTCCCCTAATCATAGGAATCATTGTAGGAATGATTTACGGCAACACCCTGCGCAAAAAACTACCCGACAGCTGGGTACCGGGCATCCTGTTCTGCAGTAAGCAGATACTCAGGGGAGCAATCATCTTTTACGGATTCAGGCTCACATTCCAGCATATTGTGGCGGTAGGACCTGCAGCCATTATTGTAGACATAATAATGGTACTCTCCGTTTTATTACTAGGCTATTTCGCAGGGCGAATGCTGAAGCTAGACCCACACATTACAACACTCACCTCAGCTGGTAGTGCCATATGCGGAGCAGCAGCCGTACTCGGTACAGAACCCGTCTTAAAAAACCAACCTCATAAAACCGCCATAGCTGTCTCAACGGTAGTCATCTTCGGAACCATCTCAATGTTTCTCTACCCCCTGATGTATAAGATGGATTGGCTCAGCCTCAATCCCCATCAAATGGGAATATACATAGGATCAACAGTGCACGAGGTAGCACACGTCGTAGGAGCCGGCAATGCCCTTAACAACCCGATTATTGCCGAAAGCTCAGTAATTGTGAAGATGATAAGAGTTATACTACTTGCCCCCTTCCTCCTGATCCTAAGCATGCTTGTAGGCAGAAAAAACCGCAAACAGGGAATAGAAACAGCGGAGAAGTCCAAGATCACCATTCCCTGGTTCGCCTTCGGCTTCTTAATAGTGATAGGCTTCAACTCATTAAACCTGCTCCCCGTAGCAGTAGTAGATGGAATAAACAGAGCCGACAACTTCGCACTAACCATGGCAATGACAGCATTAGGAGCAGAAACAAACTTCAAAAAGTTCAAGCAGTCAGGCATCAAACCCTTTGTCCTTGCATTTATACTATTCATCTGGTTAGTAGTAGGAGGATACTTTATCAGCTCCCTAGTACAGTTTTAGTCATAAAATCGATATAATATCGACCGTAAATAGATATTTATTCTAAAAAATTAAACATTGCGTCCACAAATATGTTTTATAATTGAAAACATCAAAACAGTTTAAAAAAACAGGATAAAACATATATGGGAATATTACGCAGACTGTTAGGGTTACCCGATAAAAGCTTTATCAGAGATAAACTTAACAAAGGCGCCATTCTGCTGGATGTACGCACCAGAGAAGAGTATCACTACGGACACATAGAAGGGTCGATAAATATTCCGGCATCAGAAATACACAACAAGATCGACAGGCTAGACAAGGACAATGTAATAATAGCCGTATGCGAGAGCGGCGCAAGAAGTGCACAGGTAGTCAGATACCTGAAAAGCAAAGGATTTGAATCATACAATGGCGGAGGATGGAGTTCCTTCAGATAACAAATAAGAACTTAACTTTAAAAAAACTCAGCATATGGAGACAGCTAAGATCATAGTTCAGTCGGCCATACATGCCGATGTAGTAAAAGTCTGGGAATACTATAACCAGCCCGAACATATAACAAAATGGAACTTTGCCGATCCCCTTTGGCATTGTCCCAGTGCAAAGAACGATCTTCGTGTAGGAGGTAAGTACGTAGCACGCATGGAAGCAAAAGATGGCAGCTTTGGCTTCGATTTCAGTGCAACCTACACCGAAGTGATAGAGCATGAAAAAATTGCTTACAGATTAGATGATGGCCGTGATGTTGAAATAATATTCGACAATCAAGACGGAACCACCTTCGTTACAGTAACCTTCGATGCCGAAAACCAGAACCCCCCTGAAGTTCAGAAGCAAGGCTGGCAGGCAATATTAGATAATTTCAAAAAATATGCAGAAAATGAAAGAGCTTGAATACGGATTCACAGTTGACAAACACAACAACACCATAACAATCATTCGCGAATATGATGCCCCCTTAGAGAAAGTATGGAAGGCATGGACCACCTCCGAGATGTTAGATAAGTGGTGGGGACCCAAGCCCTGGAGAGCCATTACCAAGTCGCTCGATTTCCGGTAAGGCGGTCACTGGCACTATTCGATGAACGGACCCGAAGGCGAAGTTCAGTGGGGCAAGTTCGATTACCTCACCATAGAGCCTAACGAGTCGTTCACAGGAAAAGATGGCTTCAGCGATGAGAACGGAACATTAGACACAACACTCCCTCAGAACCACTGGGAACTCAGGATGAGTCAAACAGGCAATACAGTAATGGTTGATATGCTGCTTACATTCGAAAAAGCCGAAGATATCGACACCTATATAGACATGGGCTTCAGAGAAGGCATAACACAGACATTAGATCAGTTGGAAGAGATACTATGAACAAATTATTTTTAGTGATACTGCTCTGCCTTACAGGCAGCATCACCCTTGCGCAACAACCAGAAAGAAAAACAGTTTTCATAATAACAGATGGTATACCGGTAGACATAATCCACAAAGCAAGCACCCCCAATCTCGACAGGATAGAGCAGGAGGGCATCTTTTTGGAATCATACGTGGGAGGCGAGAGAGGAGGCATCACACAGACTCCCACCATATCCTCAAACTGCTATGCAACACTTATCACCGGAACCTGGGTAAACAAGCACAACGTATGGGACAACAACATTGCCAACCCCAATTACAACTATCCCACCATCTTCAGGCTATATAAAGATGCCTATCCCGATGGCAAAACAGCCATCTACTCAACCTGGCTCGACAACAGAACCAAGCTGCTTGGCGAGGGACTCGATGCAACTAAAAACCTGAAGATCGATTATGCCTTCGACGGGTTAGAGCACGACACCATCAACTACCCCCACGACAAGCATAGCAACTACATAAAAAAGATAGATGCCGCCGTAGCCTCAGAAGCCGCCAGCAGCATCTCTAAGAACGGACCAGACCTCTCGTGGGTCTATCTGCAGTACACCGACGATGCCGGTCACCACTACGGCAACAGTCCCGAATTCTACAACTCCATCACCTATCACGATGCGCTGATAGGCCTCATATACGATGCCGTAAAACAGCGTGAAGAAGAGTATAACGAAGAGTGGCTGTTTATTGTAGCCACCGATCATGGTCGCACCCCCCTCACCGCCCGCAGTCACGGTGGTCAGAGCGACAGCGAAAGAAATACATGGATGGTAATCAACAAGAAAGACATCAACGACTATGCCCTTAACTACAGGACAGCCGCAGTAGACCTTCTTCCCACCATTGCAGACTATATGAATATAGAGATAGATCAGAGCACCCTCTACGAGCTCGATGGCCTGTCTCTATTCAGCCCCGCAGACGCCTTCAATCTTAAAGGAGTACTGATAGACAACAGCAAGCTTCTTCTCAGCTGGACCTCCATCAGCAAGAACATCGATACCACAGCCGAAGTCTATATCAGCACAACCAACAACATTAAAGAGGGCAATCCCGACAGATACATAAAAATTGGCGAAGTACCATTAAAAGAAGAGCTTGCCCTACTTTCCATAGAAATGCCCGAAGTATCAGACTTTCTTAAAGTAGTTCTTAAAACCCCCAATCATACTTTGAATTATTGGGTTAGGAAGGTTGGGAGTGAGAAATAGAAAGATATATACTGTCAGAGTTTTCCGATAAGTCGTAAGAGGTAATAAATATCCAGAAATTAAGATCTTCAGGCTTCCAACCGATAGGGAGCTCAAAAAAAGCTTTACCATCAGATCGTTTAGAAATGTTGAATGTGTGCATTTCTGCCAGAAAGATTGAATTCAGACACACAATGTTCACATGATCGTCAGGTCTGCTATTAATAGCAGTATCCGCAATTTGTGTATCCCATATGAAGCCAACTATGTTAGAGCCTTCCTCATAACTCATTTGAATGTTGGAAGGAAGTTGAACCTTACCCTCAGCAACCTGAATCCTGCTATAATCCATTGAGAAATTCGGATATTCGCCAATTATAGCATTGTGATAAGCCTCACCCACAAGCTTTCTGTAACTCTTTTCACTATTTTTAAAACCAATTTTTATAACATTATTAAGTGGAGAAAGACCTTTATTAGCCAATGAAAATTTTAACCTGTGAGCCAACTGTGCCGGAGTTTTCGGATCGCGTTGCTTAGGGTTTGATCTCACAATTTACTTGCCATTCCTCTCATAAACAACCACATTGCCAATCTTACCCGATAGGGTACCAAAAATCGAACCTTTTGCCATAATATTAAGATTTATATATAGTCCAATATAACCAAAATTGTGCACAAAAGCAACCTTCAGAGGCACTATCTTAAATATTATATATCCAGAAAAAGCTTATACTATGTATAAAACATGCTTATTCAAACATAAGCCGATAATAAAGGTAATATAAACCGGATATAAGCGGATAATAAACGGGAAGTGGATAAGTATAAACCATTTATACTTATTGATACTGTCTAGTTCTGAAATAGGTTTACACTTAAATCAAATTAATGTAAATTAAAAACAGGACAATACAATACATATTAGTAAATAACTCTATTTCTCATTAATTCTGAAAGAGAAGCAGTAAAGGGGTATGCAGATACTCTGTGAGATTTGTAATTTTTTAGATTTCTGAAATTCCATCTCATGTTTTGGAATTAAATGTTGGTTACTTTTTCGATTTGTATAGACCTCCAGGATTTTATATTTCTATCCTATTTCATATTACAATTTTAATATGAGAAAGAAATATTCCAGAAAATAGCGCTTGGTGTTGCAGTCTCAGCAGGTGTGTTTGCAGCATTTAATGTTGGTGACAATATAACCTGGCTGGAGGGGGTGCTGACATTTGTTGGACCATTATGACTGCAGCTGTTAAAATAAACGCTTGCTTCATTGTTATAACTATTTTTTTCGTTAAACCAGTTATCTTGATGTGTTAATATATATCCAGTATTGTAGGTGGTTTTTTTATGTTTTAATATTCAGTAGGGAAATATCATTACATTTAACAAAAGTAGTATTTTCTTGGAAAAATGATTCTATAAAGCGACATTATTTTCATGTTTTAGACAAAAAAAATTAGTGGGCACAGGTTAGCACCTTGATATTTACAAATATTAAGTATTTATTATGTCGGTATCTGGATCTATCGTATGGGTTATGTAATTTATACTCTGATAATTGCTCTGAATCCTCTTGAAGCATAATAAGATTCGGCTCCATTGTGGTAGATGAAAGTGCGACCGTATCGTTTGTCACCAAATAGTCCCCCTCCTCTATTTCGCACACTGTCTGGTGCTGTTACCCAACTGGATGTTTTGTTGTCGAAATCGCCCAGCTCCTGAAGCTTTTTGTATTGCTCTTCATTGAGCATCTCAACACCCATCTCCTCCGCCATGCCAAGGGCGCTGCCTTTGGGCTTGTACTCTTTCCTTGATTTAAGTGCAGCTTCGTCGTAGCAGAGGCTGCGGCGACCTTTTGGGCTCTCTGTTGAGCAGTCGCAAAAGATATACTCTTTGGTTTTGGGATCGTAGCCTATTACGTCGGGTTCTCCACCGGTTTCTTCCATCAGGCTGAGTGTTTGGAGTTTGGTGGGACTCTTTTCAAGTTTTTTTTGTACCTCTTCCCATTTGAGATCGGGATGTCTATTTATGTTTTTCTCGAAGCGCTTTTCCAGTGTCTGAAGCAGTTCGGTGTAGTTAGTTTGTGAGGGATTACTGTTGCTCATATTTGATATCACTTTAAATGGATATCAGACCAAACGTTTTTTCTGATGTTTTGGTTTGGTATGATTGCTGAATTAACAGTAGGTCAGTATCGCCTTGTTCGCATTGTTTGCTGTGATGTGCCTACTATGTTTGATTTGCGGGTGTTGCCGACTGATCTTGGGGTTGTTGGTCGTGACTGACTTACCTCTTGTTGCCTTAATCTTTTTTCAAAATCGATAAGCTCCTGTTCTATCCTCTCTTGTTCTGCTTTCAACTCTTCAGGGGTTGTTGTCTGTTGAGAGAGGGTTCTGTTTCCGGGATTGCCTGTTTTATAGATCTCCCCATTATATCTGCGGGCTCTGAAGAAGTCGTCGATAGTGCCTCTTATACTGTTGTTGAGGGGTGAAAGCATTACCGGCATCTGTTTGGCATGGGGTGCTATTTCACTGTATGGAATCCAGAAAAGCGGGTATCGGGTGGTGCCTTCGATGTTGTTGAATCTCTGTATGATGGGGCAGATTGCTAAAGGTGTTACGCGCAGACTGGATGTTGGTGTATCGAAGTAATATACCTCTTTGAGATAGTAACCCTGAACTTCGTCTAACGGTATGTCGGTCGACTGAATACCAAACCGTTCTGTAAACTCTGTAAAGTTAATGAGATAGTCTTCGGTGAACAGTTCTTGACCATCGAGGTACTCATAAGCTTTTATCTCATTATTTTGCAGCAAGGTAAAGATCTTAGTAAATAATAGGAGAGGTGAGTTCTCAGGTTTTGAGAGATCGAGGTAGCGGTAGATTATGCGTGACCATCGTGAGTTCTCGAGAATGTAGGTCAGCTCATCCTCACTATGACTGATGTTGTATTGGCTGGTGGAACTGCTTCTGGCGGCTTCTGCCTGTCGTCGCTGTTCTATCCTTTCTCTGGCTGTCTCTTGTGGGTAGGCGATCTGTGCTGTTGCTGCCAGCAGGAGAATTACAAATATTTTTGTTTTCATTGCATGTAATGTTGTCATTTCTTTTGATATGTTTCTCTCTTTATAGAGTGGAACCTGTTATAATTGACAGAGTTTTCGAAATTCATTTTTTTTATCAGTTTACTCTAACTTCAATAACTGCAATTTCGCGCTCTACTCCATCAGGACCTGCAGCACGAATGCCTGAAATATAGAAATAGCTTCCACGCGAAAGTCGCCTTATCTGCTCTCTCTGCCTCTGGGAGAAACGACTACCGTCGGAAACTTCAGGAATTGCATTCCCCATTGAGTCGAAGAACAGTGTGCGAAATTCTGTAACTCTGAATGGTATGTTGAGAATTCCGTCATCAATGGCTGCCTCTATTCCATCTGCATTGATTAGTACCGATTTTGCAATGCTTCCTCCCTTAAATGTTACAGGCTTGCCATCCGAATCCCTATATATAATGTAAGGAGTGGGGTCGGGCAGTGCTCTTACCCCGAACTCTCTGGAGGTTAGCTGTTGTGCCGCTCCTGAGGGTGTGGTAACTGTTACTGTAATTGTTGCATCTGTACCAACTTGTGATGGTGTTGCATACCACATATTTCCTCTTCTTGTGACTGTTCCGTTGGTCATGACAGCACTTATATTTTGTGGGGAAATTCCTGGTACTGATATGCTTACCTCATTTTCGATTCCGGCATATAACACATTCATGAGTGAGGGGGCAATTGTTGCCATTGGTTCGATGACTGTATAGCTGCTTTGGAAATCTCGACGGATTACAGTGCCGTTGTTTCCGCTGATTTCAAGATGGCCATCAATAGGGAAAGTTCCAGTGGTGTTGGCGGGAAGTGTGAAGCTGTTGTTTCCCTCAATTACAGGGGTTGCTGAGCTGTTTATTATTAGCTGTGGCTGTTTGGTTGTATCTTCAGCTGTAAGCACCACACGGGCTCTGTAATTGCTTCCACGGAAGACTATATCCGACTCAGGAATGAGGTATGCATTGAGTTGATTAACGCGAAAGTCTCCTGCATCTACACTGTTTAGGATGTTTTCAAGGGCTTCGCCTTCGGCTGTTACGATATCGTTTTCAATTTTAGTGAGTATTGTTACTGCTGCTGCAAGTGGCATGTTTTCGAAGTGTGATGCTTCCCAGCTTTTGCCTGATGTTTGCGTACTCAGACTCCTTTCTATTATTTCTCTGCGTGCTGGGTTATGAACAAATTGGGTGATGTTGTTGCGATAGTTATCGATTGCGTTTTTAAGCTTTTTACCTTCTCCTTTTACGGGTGATAGCATTACTACTGATGCTGCTTCGAGATCATCTTTGTGCCTGATGTTACTGATGTCTGCTTTGCGGCCATCGGCTTCTCTGACCATGAGATATTTGAGCTGCTGAATATATTTGGTTAGTGAATCGGTCATTGTGCGTACTTCCATGCCACGGTTGTACCACTCTTCAGCCTTTTCAGGATTTAACTCTTTGTACTGTGCAAGTTCATTCAGGATGAGATCATTCCTGCTGGACAGGGTGGTGGAGGAGTCGCGCAGACTGTTATCTACCAGACCAAAGCCGTCGAGTACCTCTGCCGACACGTTGAGAGCCAGCATGGCAATGAAAACCAGATACATCAGGTTTATCATTTTTTGACGGGGGGAATTGGGACTGTTTACTGCCATTTGCTGAGTTTTGAATTATTTCTCACGATTGGCTGACATCGCCTTTAGCATCCGAGCATATATGTCGTTAAGCTCCTGTATCTGCTTTGTCATCTTTTCTGTTTCTGCAGTGAGATCTTCAAGTTGTTTTGAGTATTTCTCGTTCTGTGGTGTTATATCAACTCGGTTATCTGGGAAAACCGACTGCCCATAAGTTTTATATGTTTCTTTATAATGTTGATGATCATCAGGTTTATGAGATGTTTCTGTTTGTTGATCTTTTAATACTTTTTCTGTTGTGGAATTTATATTTATATTGGGCTGATCATCACTGTTATCTGATGTGAGAGCCGGGAATATCCTGTCCCAGTTATAATCCCTTATGGGGGTGTCGAATGCTGAGAGTGTAAATACTATTACCTCTGTTATCATTCCAATGAATAGAAGTTCATTGCCATATGGGAAGTGGAGCAATTTGAACATGGCTCCGAGAATTACGATTGCCGCACCGATGCTGTAGGTGAAGTTGATGAGTCGTTTGCCTCTCTCTGTTTGCAGGTACTTCTCGATTCGGTTTCTATATTTTTTATATGCGTTCATTTTACTTTCATTAATGATTATTGTCTTTAATCCATATGGTTTATCTGCAGAATTCTGAATCTTGTTTAAACTGTCATATTCAACGCAGTTAAGCAGATTGTTACTTATTCATCTCTGTTTAAATCATCGAGATCCGGGTATTTGAGTTCTGACACAGCGGAATCCTATATATGACCTGCCTCTGTTTTGATATTCAGAGTCTCTCATATCGGCACGGATAAAGAGTGCATTGTCTTTCCACGATCCCCCCTTAACAACTTTCCTCTTCATAAAAGGAGGGGCATCTTCTGATGCACTGTAACTGTATTCCGGGTTGATATTACTCATTAGCTCATTGCCCGATTCGCTATAGGCGGTTGAAGTCCATTCTGCCACATTGCCCGCCATATCATATAGTCCTATATTATTTGGCTTGAAGCTTCTGACAGGTGCGGTTATTAGGAAGTTGTCGGCGGCATAGGCACCGTCACCGGGACTAAAATTGGCTTGATAGCATCCATTTTCCGCTAATGTTCCATCTGATCCCCAGGGGTATATGTTGTCGGAGCTTCCACTGCGTGCCGCAAGTTCCCATTCAGCTTCGGTGGGTAGTCGGTATTTTTCAACCTGTACTCCTGCACTGCTAACGCTTCTGCGAAGGAAGAGTGTGCGCCATTCACAAAAGGCTGTGGCTTGCTGCCAAGATACTCCTACAACAGGATAGTGGGCATAGGCAGGATTTGAGAAGTAGTTACGCATGTATATCTCATTGTTGCTATTGTGAAAGTCGTTTATCCAGCATGTTGTGTCGGGATAAACGTTAACTATGTAGGTGTGTACGAAGTCGTAGTGACTACTGAAAGGGCGTGTAATTGTTTCGTTTACAATTGAGCCATCCTGTGCTATATATGCTGTATCTTTTGAGATTAAGATTGGGGTACTGCCATTGCCTGATACGTTGCGGTATTTGCTCTTTGCGGCCTCTGCAGCGTCGTACAGTTCGTAGCGGAAGTTAAGCTGACTGCCATCAAGCATCTTTTCTCCTGTTATTGGGTGTGTGATGTAGAGGCTGTTTATGGTTGCTTCTTCTTCCTCTGTATTTCGGGTCCAGGGTATGGGTATCGACCAGTTTAAATGTGGTGTAACAGGATCTCCATAGATATCTTCAGTGATTTTGTAGAAGTCGTCACCCGCATACCTGGGATCAGCCATCCGCTCACGAATTATTGAGTCGCGTACCCAGTAGACAAACTGCTTATATTGTGAGTTGGTGATTTCTGTTTCGTCCATCCAGAAGTTATCAACTGAGACTCCGCGTGTTGGGATATTAATTCCCCAGAGAGAATCAATCTCGCCGGGACCCATTGTATAGGCTCCACGGGAAACTAATACCATATTATATGGTGTTGGCTCATCCCAGACTCTGCCCACAGGTACACCAGTAAGTTCTCCGCCAATTGTTCCAATTCTCCCCATTCTTCCACCACCACATGAATAGGTTAGAGTGATTATCAGCAACAATAAAAAATATTTCCTCATGTTTATATTATAGTTTATTCTCTATAAAAGTCGTATGCTTGTAACCATAACTTCTATTAATCCCAGCATATATGGATTCTTAGGAACCTTATCTGTAAGTTTGAATAAGCAAACATACTACCGGTTGTATTTCTAACGAGTTAAAAGGTCCGATATTGTATCCTGCAATAAAATTAATGTGCATGTGATCTGTTAGCCACGCACAACTGTATGGTTATTACTAAATTTCACCACCGTTTCTCCATTATCTATATAACTGAGAAACGGCGGTGAAATTGTGTTATAAGAGATGTTTATTCTCCTATAAGTTCTCGGATTATTCTATAAGCTTTCAGGTTTGACCTTCATAAATCTAAGCATCCCCAGCATTTTCTTTGACAGTGGTTTTCTGGGATCACGTTTACGGAGATCAAGATAGAGATTGAGTTTTTTCAATAGTGGTATTTTGTGTGCTTCAACTAACTCTATGAGTGTGCCATCGGGATCTTCGATATAGGCAAACTGACCTGCAGCTTCTCCCATGTCGAACGATTCTCCCTCCTTGAAACTTTGTGAGCTGTCAACTGTAAATGGGTAGCCCATCTCTTCGCACTTTTTTCTTAAGGCGTCTGTGTTGCGTACATCAAAGCAGATCTGTATAAAACCTGGATCGCCCCAGAAGCGACCTTCATATATCTTACGGGGTGTACGTTCGAGGGGTTGCACCAGCTCTATGTATGATTTTCCAAATAGTTCACTGAAACTGCCTTGTCGCGGTTTACTGTGTGAAAGTATGCGGCGACGGAACTGTCCCTCGCCGGAAGGGAGTACTTTTATATCATTAAAGGTGCCGGTTTCATCTGCTATAACTATATCATATCCAAGGATGTCGCGGTAGATTGGCATTGCTTTTTCTATGTCTGAAACTCCAATCATTGCTCCAACTATTCCTCCGGTTAAACGACCCTCATTTCTGTATATTGTTGTGTCATGAACAATCTGAAAGATATTTCCATAGGGGTCTTTCATGAAAAAGGTTTTATTACCATCGATACTGATTTCGGGTTTCCCTAACAGGTTAATATTGGGTTTTTTACTAAAGAGCTCGTATGTCTTTTCTACATCCTTGCTTTTTATCTTTGCAGCAAATACTCCAAGATCGCCTGCCTGAATCTCGAAATCAGCAGGTTTGGGTTTGCGATCTGAGTACTGCCATATCTCGAAACCACCACCTCCCTGAAGGTTGAGTGCTATTGCTGCTCTTCGCTTCTGAGGTTTGCCTCCTGTATATGGAAGCATCAGCTCTGCTACTTTATCATCTTCAAGGATTCGGATATCCATATTAAATACTTCGATGTAGTACCTCCAAGCTTCAGCAAAATTCTCTACTCCAATACCAATCTGTTGAATTCCGGATATTATATAATTTTCTTTCATTGTTTTAATCTCCTTTTATTTTCTTCATTGAAAGGATTACAGTTAGAACATAAAATTAATTTACTGTAGAGTTGCGAATTTATTTTCCTTTCAATGATTTATACAGAATGAATTATTAAGTTGAACTGACTCTTCTGACCATCTTTCTGGATAATCCGGGCAGGAACCGTTTGATATATACCATCAGGAGTTCTTTACCACCTACAAGCACTTCTGGTTTTTGCTTTATAATTGCTTTTACTATCTTTTTTGCCGCTTTCTCTGCTGACATTCCGCTGTTTTGCCCTTCATCCATTTTGGCATGCTTGCTGCCATCAGCCTCCAGAGCATTGTATGATATGTTTGTTTTGATGCGGCCGGGGCATACAATCACAACGCGTATATTGTTGTCGTAATACTCAGCATGTACTGTTTCAAAGAATCCGTAAACAGCAAACTTTGATGATGCATAAGCTGAACGCAGAGGAAATCCGAATTTTCCTGAGATACTGCTGGTTACCGCTATTGTGCCTCCTCCGTTTTTTATCATTGATGGTAAAATACGCTTAGTTATCTTTACCGGTGCAAAGAAGTTGACATTCATTATTTTTTCATCTACGGAGAATGAGGTATCGAGTGTTTTAGAGCGCTGACTGATGCCTGCATTTAAAAAGAGTGTATCAATTTTGCCAAAAGCGGCTAATGCATTGTCGGTTAGTTCATCAATGTTTTCGAGATCGGACAGGTCGTATGGAATTATGACACAACGTGCGCCCAGATTAACACATGTACATTGCACCTCTTGCAGCTTGTCAACACGTGTTGCAGTAAGTATAAGATTAAACTTCTCCTTAGCGAATTGATATGCACAAGCTTCGCCAATTCCTGACGAGGCTCCTGTAATCCATATTGTTTTACTGTTTTGCATTAACCTTCCAGAATATCATTCCATAGTTTGGTGCGGAAGTCTTCAATATGGTGAGGTGCACAATCTTCCACACTATTTACACTCTTAGTTGTATAAATCATCTGTTCCAAAAAGTAAGGTGCGCGATTTGCACCCTCGCCTAAGTTGATTAGTACAGTCTCTCCATCTTTGATTTTATTCTTTTTCAGGGCTATGAAGAAACCAGCCATACAAACTGCCGATGCGGGTCCCGGTATCACCTTCTTCTCATATGCCATAATTTTACCTACAGAAAGCAGTTTGCTCTCATGCATTCTGAGAAAACTTCCACCTGTTTTCTGAACTAGCTTTGCTAGTATTGGATATGTGGCCGGATTACCCGTTGCAAGTGTTGGAACCTCTGTCTGTGGGTTATCTATAATGGGGTATTCTTTTTCGAATCCTTCCGGAAATCCTTCTTTTTCAGCTTTCTCCCAGGCTTGTACCATAGGGTCGCACCCATCTGTCTGAACAAGCAGAAATCGTGGATTCTTAAGTTCAGGATATATTCCCTTTAACTCTCTGATACCTTTATCTATGGCAAGAGGCCCTGTTCCTCCGCTAATAGCTTGAATGTATACATCAGGAAATTTGTCCATCTGACGTATCCACTCGAACACCATTGTCTTTTTTGCTTCAATTCGTATTGGGTCGATATTGCCTGTTGACATAGGTATATTATGTATCCTGGCGTAGCCTGCAGCAATCTCCTTTGCTTTGGCATAGTCGCCAAGCACCTTGAACACCTGCTGTCCGTATGAGCTGATAGTTGCTTCAGAGGCTTTTAAAGTATCTTCGGGCATGAAAACCGAGCAATTTACTTTTGCCATGGAAAGATATTTGGCATAGGCTGTTGCAGAGTTACCTGTAGAAGCGATACAATATTGATCTATTCCTATTTCTTTAAAGAGGCTTGCCGCTAAAGAAGCAGCAATATCCTTAAATGTGCCTGTTCCACCATTTAGATCGTTACGGTAGACATGAACATTGATGTTCAATCCAAATTTTTCTTTTGCAAACTCCTCAAGGAAAGTCCATTTTTCAACAGGTATAGCGCCTTCTTTAAGTGAGATTATGTGTCTTCTGCGTAAAAGAGGGAGGTATGGGAAATAGTGCCAGAAGCTGTCCGGTTCACGTTTCATGATACGGGGCAACCTCTGGTACCTTCTGTTGTATGATACTTCCGAATGTTTACTACCACACTTTGGACATTGCTGGTTTTGATCAAACCATGTCCAGAAGTTGGGTGTTACGTAACCGCATTTGGTACAGGTTAACTTGTACTTATGCTGAACTTTTACTCGTAGCATCTGGTATGTTTTTTTATTCGACTGACATCGACGGCATCTCTTCGGATTTATATTTTCCGGCTTCGAGATTTGATTTTATAATTTTGAAAACTTTGATTGTCTCTTCTACTTCCTTTACTGTATGTGCAGCTGTGGGAATAAGTCTGAGCATTAGTACATCTTTAGGAACCACAGGATATGCAACAATTGAACAGAATATTCCATGGTTTTCACGCAGGTCGACTACCACATTTGTTCCTTCAGCTACATTTCCTTTTACATATACAGGAGTAACGGGTGACTCGGTATCACCGATATTGAATCCTTCTTCAATCAATCCATTCTGAAGCATTTTGGCTACTTTCCAAAGATTTTCTTTGTGTTGTGGCTGATTCTGCAGAATATCAAGGCGCTTGAGTGCTCCTATAACCATCGGCATAGGAAGAGACTTGGCAAATATTTGTGAGCGCATATTGTATTTGAGTGAATCAATAATATCCTTGTCTGTAGCTACAAAAGCGCCAATGCCTGCCATGGATTTTGCAAATGTTGAGAAATAGATATCAACCTCGTCCATTAGTCCAAAATGCTCACTTGTGCCGGCACCTGTTTCACCCATTGTACCAAATCCATGTGCATCGTCTATCATTATTCTGAAGTTGAATTTCTCCCTTAGCTTAACTATTCCGGGCAAGTAGCCCAATCCTCCAGACATTCCAAAAACACCTTCTGTTACAAGAAGTATTCCTCCACCGTTCTCTTCTGCTTTTGTTGTTGCAAAACCTAGCATCTTTTCGCAACGTTCCATATCGTTGTGTGGGAATACATAACTCTTGCCACCCTTTGCTTTATGAAGGAAAATACCATCCATAATGCAGGCATGACATTCTGAATCATATACAATTACATCGTTTCTTGAAACTAATGAGTCGAGTATTGAAACCATTCCCTGGTAGCCATAATTAAGCAGATAAGCTGCCTCCTTTTTCTCAAATCTGGCTAGTCGTTCTTCAAGTTCTTTGTGATATTTTGTTTGTCCAGACATCATTCTGGCACCCATGGGGTAAGCCATACCCCAATCGGCTGCAGCTTTAGCATCAGCTTCACGCACTTCGGGATGATTGGCAAGACCGAGGTAGTTGTTCAAACTCCATGTTATAACCTCTTTGCCATGGAATATCATTCTAGGTCCTATTTCTCCCTCTAACTCAGGAAACATAAAATAGCCTTCAGCTTTTCTGCGATACTGCTCAAGTGGTCCCTGAACACTTTTCAGTCTGTCAAAAATATCAGTCATGTTTTTTAGTATATGATGTTAATGATTTTCCAATAATAAAGTAAATAGCTCTGTTCCGTTATTTTTCATTTATCTCAATAAACTCGGCATCTTCAGCTTCGGTAGATTCAAATGTCTTTTTCTGGTACTCAATGATACGATCCTCCTGTGATTCAGGCTGTTTGGGCTGCTCAGGCCGAGATCTGTATTGTCTGTATGGATTTGATTTACCGGATCTTTTGCCACCTAATACGAAAGCCACAAGACCTTTAAGTATAAGGTATATAAATACGAAGAATAAGAAAAATTTTATTAGAATACCCATAAGTATATAATACTTTTATATTTAGTAAAGATACAATGTTTACTTTGAACCTTTCAACTTTATTTAATTATTTAACGCTTCGGCTCGATATGCCTGTTGTAAATACTGAGATTATTATGTACATAGTTATCACTCCTGCAAGTCCTGAAATACCCCATAGTGATGTGAATATTATGAACAGGGCAACCAGTAAGAGTTGTCTTTCATTTCCTTTGATTGTCAACTTTTTAATCTTAAGTGAGAACATTGGAATTTCTGAAATCATCAGCCATGAGAACAGAAAAATCAACATTATAGTAAGGTAGAAAATCAGATCGTTTAATGGTGTTAGCTTATGTAAACCATAGCAATAACTTATCCAGAAGAGTCCGTTCGCCGGAGTAGGCAAACCGAAAAATGTAGTAGACTGTCGCTCATCTATATTGAATTTTGCAAGTCTGTAAGCCGCAAACATTGGTATAATGAAAGAAAGATAAGGAGCGAAATGACTTATTGTATGTGGTGATACGTATAGAAGAAAGTGATTATTCATCAAGATGAATAATGCAGTTGCGGGAGCTACTCCAAAACTTACCACATCTGCTAATGAGTCAAGTTCCTTGCCAAGAGGAGAGAATGTTTTTAGAATTCTTGCTGCCATCCCATCAAGAAAATCAAAAAGAGCTGCAATGGCGACCCAGATTACCACTCCCTCAAAATTGCTTTTAAAGGCCATTGTTATCGCAATACAGCCAGAGAATAGGTTTAGGAGTGTTAAGATATTTGGAACATGTTTTCTCATTTGTTCTCTTCTTTGGTTAAACGTGCAAGAAATGTAACATTAGCTCTGACCTCTTCCCCAATATTTACTAGTATCTCACTATCTAAGGGAAGATAAATATCCATCCTTGAACCGAGTTTGATAAATCCTAAAGGAGAGCCTATATGCACAATCTCGCCCTCTTTTACATATGTTACTATTCTGCGGGCAATAGCTCCTGCTATCTGTTTAGTGAGAATAGTGCCATGTTCAGGGGTTTCGATTAATATGTTTGAATGCTCGTTTTCTGTACTTGATTTTGGCAGATAGGCAGCGTAAAAATTACCAGGTACATGAGAGCAATGAACTACTTTACCTGATACGGGAATCCAATTTGAATGGGCATTGAAGAAAGTCATGAAAATGGAGATCTGTATTCTCTCATCATTAAAAAAATCTTTCTCAAATACTTTCTCTATTGCTACTATTCTGCCGTCTGTAGGGGCATTTACCAATCCATGTAAATCACCTTTATATTCTCTGTTTGGCTTCTTGTAAAAGTTCATTGACAAACCAAACAGTATTAGTGAAACAGCTAACACTATTACTGCGAAAAGTGTATCAGGTAGAAAATAAGTTATTACGACATTTATCAGAAGCAAAACGATAAATATCCTGATCAGTGGTTTTTTTCCTTCATTATGTATAGCCATACCTCTAATCTACCTTAAAATGTCTTTGCTGAAAAGATGAATCAATATTGATATAACCAGGCATTTCATGAAGTAAACTGTCTCCTTTATTTTCTATCTCATTACGATAATTTTCGGGTATAAATTCTTCCCATAACTCTTTATCCAAGTAGGGAACAATTGCTGGAACAACTGCTTCAACACGTTCGAAGAAAAAAGACTCCTGTTTTATCTCTTTAGTAATAATGTTTTCTCTCTTATCAAGCATAAGTACCAGGTTCAAGACGATACTTAAAATTACCATTATTGTTCCTAACGCAATTACACAACCCAAAAGCCTGTTTAAGAAACTCAAGGATACTAAATCAATGAACTTCTCGATAAGTCTTCCTATTAGTGAAATAACAACAGCAATAAGTCCAAAGGCAATCAGAAAGGATAGTACTCTAGCAAAGCTTGGAGAGATCTCCATAAATCGGTTAATCTCCGGAAGGATTGAAGCTGCTAGCTTACCACCGAATATTGCAGCGAGTACAATAGTTGCCAGTCCCACCAATTGCATAACAAAACCTTTCTTATAGCCATTTACCAAGGCTATCAATAGAAAAATAAGAATAGTTAAATCAAACCAGTTCATAGTAATAATTATAACATTGCATATTCGGCAACTATTTGTTCTTCTAAAAATATTGAAGCCTGATGAGTGAATTTGTCAGGTGAATCGGTTGTAAAGTAACGTGTAGTACCTCCTTTAGTACATTTTTCATCAATTTCAGGATGCCTTCTCAGATAATCTTTTAGACTGTAGGCTACAACTTCTCCTTGCGAAATTATAGAAATGTTTTCAGGCAGATACCTTCTTATTTTTTCCATTAAAAGAGGATAATGTGTGCATCCCAATATTATGGTATCTATCTGAGGATCTCTGGTTAAAAGATTATCCACATGTTGTTTAATGAAATAATCTGCACCCGGTTTATCATACTCTCTGTTTTCCACTAATGGAACCCACATAGGGCAAGCTTCACCGATAACAGTTATATGAGGATGCAGTTTTGATATCTCAATCTGATAAGATTTTGATTGAATAGTGCCTTCTGTCCCCATTACGCCAATATGTCCGCTTTTAGAAGCGAGTCCTATCTGCTCTGCAGTTGGGCGTATTACGCCAAGAACTCTTTTGTCAGGATCAATCTGAGGCAGATTTACCTGCTGAATGGTACGAAGTGCTTTTGCAGATGCTGTATTGCATGCCAGTATAACAAGATGGCATCCCTGTTTAAAAAACCATTTTACAGCTTCGAGTGTAAACTCATATACTCTTTCAAATGAACGGTTTCCATAGGGTGCTCTGGCATTATCTCCAAGATATATATAGTCGTATTCAGGCAAAACTGATTTTATTCCCGATAATACCGTGAGTCCACCGTAGCCGGAATCAAAAATTCCGACTGCACCTGATCTATCGGGATCTGTCTTTTCCACCTGCTACCACTTATTTGATACCTAACTTTTGTTTTACGTAAATATTGGCATCTTCAGCAAGAGGAGAAACAAAGGCTATTCCAGGATTGGCTAAATCGTAAATTACTGTATAATTACGCTCAATACCTACCTGTCTGATAGCTTCCTTAATCTTCTGCTGTAATGGTTCAAGTTTTTCTTTTTCCTGATATTCAATATCTTTTTGGGCCATACTCATGAACTCCTGAATTCTGTTCTCCAGTTCAGTTAGCTCCTGCATTCTGCGTAGTTTGATATTTTCTGCTAGAGATGCTTGATAAGTGATATAGTCGGAATATTTCTTGTTATACTCACTCTGCATTAACTGTAATTCACTTTCATACTCTTTACTTAAGTTAAGCAATTGCTCAGTAGCCTGATTCTTTTCAGGAAATTCTTTAAGAATATCATTTGAGTTTACAAATCCTATCTTTATCTGCTGAATATTTTGCTGTTGGCCAAAATTTTGTGTTTGATTAAAATCTTGAGAAAAGACCTTACCACTAAATGCCACTATAAACAAGCAAAGACCTAAAAGTTTTATTTTTCTCATAAACATATTATTAATGAAATGAATATTTTTTCTTATAAAGTTTTCTTTACTTCTATCTCCTCATAAGCTTCAATTATATCACCCACTTTTATATCGTTGAAATTATGTATTGTTATTCCACATTCGTAGCCTGAAGTGACCTCTTTAACATCATCTTTAAAACGTTTAAGAGAATCAATTTCTCCGGTGTAGACAACAATTCCATCACGAATTAGTCTAATCTTACTTGAGCGTTTCACCTTTCCGTCACGTACCATACAACCGGCTACAGCACCAATTTTAGATACTTTGAATACTTCCAGTACTTCTACGTTTCCTGTTACCTCTTCTTTAATATCAGGTGAAAGCATACCTTCCATTGCAGCAGTAACCTCTTCAATAGCATCATATATGATTGAGTAGAGTCGTATATCAACACCCTCTTTTTCAGCTTCTTTACGTGCATTTAGTGATGGACGTACCTGGAATCCGATTATAATTGCTTCTGATGCTGCAGCTAGTGTAATATCAGACTCTGAAATCTGTCCCACTGCCTTATGAATTACATTTACCTGTATTTCTTCTGTTGACAGACGAATAAGTGAGTCAGAAAGAGCTTCTACTGAACCGTCCACGTCACCTTTCACGATTATATTTAATTGCTGGAAGTTACCGATTGCAATTCTTCTGCCGATATCATCAAGTGTAAGTAATTTCTGCGTACGCATAGACTGTTCACGCTGTAATTGCTCTCTTCTATTAGCAATTGCACGTGCTTCCTGCTCAGTATCCATAACATTGAATGTATCTCCAGCCTGAGGTGCTCCATTAAGTCCCAGGATAAGTGCCGGCTCTGAAGGACCAGCTTCGGTTATTCGCTGATTGCGCTCATTAAACATCGCTTTAATGCGACCAAAATAAGCTCCAGCAATTACAATATCTCCCTGTCTCAATGTTCCGTTTTCTACCAGTACAGTGGCGATGTAACCACGACCTTTATCAAGCTCAGACTCAATTATCGAACCTGTTGCCTTACGATTAGGATTTGCCTTAAGCTCTAGCAAATCAGCTTCAAGAATTACTTTTTCCAACAGTTCGCGAATTCCAGTACCTTTCTTTGCTGAGATTTCCTGTGACTGATATTTACCTCCCCAGTCCTCAACAAGGTAGTTCATCTCGGCCAGTTTCTCTTTAATCTTTTCAGGATTAGCTCCTGGTTTATCTACCTTATTAATTGCGAAAACTATCGGAACTCCTGCTGCACCGGCATGGTTGATCGCTTCAACTGTCTGAGGCATCACATTGTCGTCTGCTGCAATAATTATTATAGCTACGTCTGTAACCTTAGCACCTCTAGCACGCATAGCAGTAAATGCTTCATGACCCGGAGTATCGAGGAATGTGATTTTTCTACCATCTGATAGTTCTACATTATAAGCACCAATATGCTGAGTAATACCACCTGCTTCACCGGCAATAACATTTGTACTTCTGATACTGTCAAGAAGTGATGTTTTTCCGTGGTCTACGTGCCCCATCACCGTTACAATAGGAGAGCGAGGTACCAGATCTTTAGGATCATCTTCCTCTTCGGCTATTGCTTCAATAACATCTGCACTTACATATTCTGTTTTGAAACCATATTCTTCAGCAACAAGGTTAATAATTTCAGCATCAAGACGCTGGTTTATAGCCACCATAACGCCAAGACTCATACATGTAGATATAACATCTGTCACGGATACATCCATCATGTTGGCAAGGTCATTTGCAGTTACAAATTCAGTAAGCTGCAATATGCGGCTTTCTCTTTCCTGCTGTTTTAGTTCCTCTCTTTGTCTTGTTGCACTTGCTTCACGTTTCTCTCGACGATACTTGGCCCCACCTTTCTTGCCTCTTTTTGCAGTTAGTCGTGCTAATGTTTCTTTAATCTGTTTCTGCACATCCTCTTCACTAACCTCCGATTTAATTGGCTTTCTAAGTGTAGCTCTTCTGTCGCTTCTTGGTGTCTGGTTAAATGTTGCAGGTTTATCTATATTTACTTTACTAGAACGTATTCTTTTACGTTTTTTCTTTTTGCTGTCTTCTGTAGCTTCAGCATCATCTATATGTTTCTTCTTTTCGTCAATAGCCTCTTTCTTGAGAAGTTTAACTTTTTCTTCTTTCAGTTTTTTGCTATCGAGGAGCTTCTGTTCTCTTTCAAGGCGTTCTTTTTTGCGTTGAGCACGGGATTTTCTAGGTGGACGAGTACGGTCATTAATTGTACTTAAATCAATGGAGCCTTTTACTACTATGTTCGATTCCAGTTTATTTTTATGTAATCGGAATACCTTTTCCGACCTGGAACCTTCAGCAGCAGTAGTAGTATCCTCTGATACTTTTTCCTGTTCACCTTCAATGTTTTTGTCAACCTCCAGTTCTGTTTCTTCAGCAGCTTTAATTTCAACAGTTTTTACGTTCACTTCTTCTTCGTCCTTAGAATATATTTCTTGTTCTTTAATTTCTTTTTTAATTGAAGGTTTTGATTCAGTATCAATTTTACTGTCTGTCTCAGCTGCTTTTTCTACTGTTTCTTCAACTTCAGTTTTCTGTTTAGTTTCAGCAGAAGTTTTAGTTTTAACCTCTTCTTTAACCTCCGCTACTGGTTTACTCTTTGATGCTGTTTCTTTTACTACTTCTGGAGCCGAATCTACTTGTGGTATCAGTTTTTCTTCAGCAACCTCTTCAATTTTGCTCTCTTTTTTAGCAGTAGCTTCAACTTTAGGCTCTTCTTTTACAGGAGTTTCTGCAACAATTTCTTCTTTTACTTCAATTTTAGGTTGAATGTTTTCTTGAGTCTGAACTTCTTCTTCCTTGTGAGCTTTTTCAACTTTTGATGCGCTCTTTTTAGGTTCTGTTTTTTTCTTATTCAGTTTATCAAGATCGATACTGCCAATCACATTTACCTGTGGTTTCAGTTCTTGTGGAACTTCTGTTTCAATAGTCTCTTTTTCAACAGCTTTTTTAGAAACATTATCTTCTGGCAATTCATAACCTTCTATAGCTACAGTTTCACGCTTATCATCACGACGATGCATCTTTTCACGTGTTTCTGTAGCCTCTTTCCGGATATTCTTATCCTTGCCAAATTCAGAGATCAGTATATCATAGTGCTCATCCTCAATCTTAATATTCGGATTTGCTTCTATTTCAATACCTTTCTTGTGCAGAAACTCAACAAGACTGTTAATTCCCACATTTAAATTTTTCGAAACTTTAATTAGTCTAATAGGCATATATATATCTTCTAACCTTACTCTTTTTTTTGTTGATTTTACAATGTGAAACGATTTAAATTATTCTTCCACATTATCATCCTCTATTTCCGGCTCCTGCGCCTCATTTAAATCAATATCAGCAGAATCATCAAATTCTTCAGAATCATCTTCATCCTCGAATTCATATCGAAGAATAGCAAGAACTTCATCTACTGTACTCTCTTCTAGATCAGCCTCTCTGATCAGCCTTTCCCTGCTTGTTGCAAGTACATTCTTGGCTGTAGAACATCCAATCTTCTTTAGCTGATCAATTACCCAGCCATCAATTTCATCGCGAAACTCATCCAGGTAAATGTCCTCTTCATCCACTTCATCAATATCTCTGAACACCTCAATATTATACCCAGTAAGCATAGATGCAAGTTTAATGTTTGCACCCCCTTTGCCAATTGCCAGTGAAACCTCTTCAGGATTAAGGAAAACCTCTGCGCGGTGTTCTTCCTCTTTAACTGTAATTGAATTGATTTTTGCTGGGCTCAGAGCACGCTGTATATACAGAGAAGTATTGTTTGTATAGTTAATTACGTCAATATTTTCATTGCGCAATTCACGAACTATACCATGAATACGAAATCCTTTCATACCTACACAGGCACCAACAGGATCTATTCTGTCATCATAAGCTTCAACAGCCACTTTTGCACGTTCACCAGGAATTCGGGCAATACCTTTTATTGTTATTAATCCGTCTGCAATCTCAGGTATTTCCTGTTCAAATAAACGTTCTAAAAATACTGGAGATGTACGTGAAAGTATAATTTTAGGGTTGTTGTTTTTATTCTCCACTCTGGCAACTACTGCACGGACATGCTCTCCTTTACGGAAGAAATCACTTGGAATCTGCTCAGTTTTTGGTAGTATGAGTTCATTATGATCATCATCAAGAAGTAAGAGTTCTTTCTTCCATACCTGATATACCTCTCCAGATACAATCTCTCCAACCTTTTCTTTATACAGATTGTATAAATTATCTTTCTCAAGTTCCAGTATCTTAGAAGAAAGTGTTTGTCTTAGATTAAGTATGGTGCGGCGACCAAAATGCTCAAGTGGCACCTCGTCTGTTACCTCTTCACCTACTTCAAAATCCTCATCAATCTTTAAAGCTTCTGAAAGCTTAATTTCCATGTTTGGATCCACCAGTTCATTATCCTCAACAATTACTCTGTTACGCCATATTTCAAGGTCACCCTTATCAGGGTTAATAATTATGTCGTAATTTTCGTCAGTACCAAGTGACTTGGAAATTACAGTTCTGAATGCTTCTTCCAGAACGCTGATAAGTGTAGCCTTATCGATATTTTTCAGCTCGTTAAATTCAGAAAATGTATCTATGAGACTTATGGATTCTTTCTTCTTGCCCATGTGTTATTAAAATCTTAAAAGATATTTTGTATATTTTACTTCATCAAACTTGTAATGGATATCCTCTTCGATTTCCATTTTACGTTTGGCTCCCTCAGGTTTAACCTTTTTGATCACCGTTATAGTAAACCCGTTGTCATCTGATGATTTTAGAACTCCAGCCAGTTTAACACCTTTTTTGTCTACTACCTCAATTTCTTTGTTTTCATACTTCTTATACTGACGTATTGTTTTAAAAGGCGATGTCAGTCCTGCTGAGGTTACTGTCAGTTCGAAATCTTCCGATTCACGATCTAATTTAGACTCAATGTCTCTGCTCAGTGCTACACAATCGTCAATATCTACTCCATTATCATTATCAATTTCTACCGTAATAGAATTACCAGTACCCAAAATGACATCCACCAGGTAATTCGATGAATCTTTAAGATACTCCTCGACAATATTGACAAGTTCTTTTTTATCAACCATAAATTTGGTATGTATTGAATAAAAAAGGAAGCCATTTTTCCTGCTTCCCCTCATTCATTTCAGATGCAAAGATATTGTTTTTAAACGTATTCACAAAATGTTTGGGATTTTTTTTAAACTATATGAATGTATGAGGTGATAGTTGATGTTCACTTTATATCATTATCGAAAATATTATGTACTTTTGTTCATACAGATGGTTGACCAAATGACATCTTAATGAATTTTTATAATATGAAAAAACGTGACATAGATGAAATAATTTATGATAAAAACGTAATTGAATTTCTGACTGTGGCAGTCAATTTTTGTTCATATCTTGAGGCAGAAGAAAAGCTTTCCCGTTCAGAATGGATCGACAAGATGCTTAAAATTCTTCCACTTATGTATATGAAGGCATCTATGCTCCCGGATACAATAGAAGCTTTTGAGGAGCCACCTACACCTTTCGTTCGTGAAGAAGATTATGCAAGGGTTGCTTATACGATAAGTGAAATTATGGGAGAAGAGGATGTTTACCTTGATGTTTTTATGGATGAAATGAAGTATAGCGAAAGACCTATTTCTGCTACTGTTTCTGAAAACATTGCTGATATTTATCAGGATGTAAGGAATTTTGTTTCTGTATATCAGATGGAGCTCACAGAGCAGATGCAGAGTGCAATAAATATCTGCACTGTAAATTTTCGCACATATTGGGGTCAAAAGCTTGTAAATGTTTTACGCCCATTACATTCAATCAAAAGCAGAGAGTTTGAAAATGAAGATTATGATGATTTCTTAAATATGGAGGATTCGTGGGATTAACTATTACTAAACAGGAGTTGGCAGAGTTGGAAAAGGTAAATTTTGAAGGAGAAATTTATGTTATAGATCATCCGGCTGAAGTAGACAATGCTGTTGCATATCTTTCTACTAAATCTGCTCTGGGATTCGATACCGAAACTAAGCCTGCTTTTAAACGCGGGCAGGTTAATAATGTTGCCTTGCTTCAGCTTGCAACAGAAGATGAGTGTTTTTTATTCAGGCTTAATAAAATTGGCTACCCGGAATCACTTGAGAAGTTATTGTGTAATGAGTCAGTTAAGAAAATTGGACTTTCTCTTAGAGATGATTTTGCCGCACTGCGTAAAAGAACTGGAAAGAAACCACAAAACTTCATCGACCTTCAACTTTTTGTAGATAAGTTCGGTATAGAAGATAACAGCCTGCAAAAGATTTATGCAATCATATTTGGAAAAAAAATATCAAAAAGTCAGAGACTTTCTAACTGGGAAGCAGCTGAATTAACTCCGGCACAACAGTCCTATGCCGCCATAGATGCCTGGGCTTGTCTGAAAATATATAATTATCTAACTCAATCTAAGAAGAATAACAATAGAAATAAACAATAGATAATACTCCAATAAATTAAATATATAATTCATATGAATACCTACAAAGAAGTTGTTCTGAAACCCAAAAAAGATGAATTTTTAAAAAGATTTCATCCATGGGTGTTTTCAGGTGCAGTAGCATATAAATCCAAAGAAATAGAGGAAGGCGAGATAGTCAAAGTGTTGTCACATGAAAAAGAATTTCTTGGTGTAGGGCATTATCAGATAGGGAGTATCTCAGTTCGTATTTTATCGTTTAAAGATGTTGTTATAAATGTAGATCACTACATAGAGCGTCTTTCTGAAGCCTATAAAATGCGTAAACATATCGGATTAATTAATTCTGAAAATAATACATACCGCCTTGTTCATGGTGAAGGAGATAATCTTCCGGGATTAATAATTGATATATACGGTAATACTGCAGTGTTGCAGGCTCACTCTGTAGGAATGCACAGTGACAGAGAGAAAATCTCAGAAGCATTGAGAGCTGTTTATGGTTCTGATAATCTTAAAAACATATTTTATAAATCAGAAGGGACCTTGCCTTTTAAAGCTGATATTGATCCGGAAGATTCATATATTTTTGGTGGAGCAGATGTTGATGATATTGCGGTTGAAAATGGACTGAAATTCAAAATTGACTGGCTAAAGGGGCAAAAAACAGGTTTCTTTATTGATCAGAGAGAGAATCGCACTCTTCTCGAAAAATACTCACATAGGCGCAACGTACTTAACATGTTTAGCTATACAGGTGGATTTTCTGTATATGCACTCAGAGGTGACGCTGCCATAGTGGATTCTGTTGACAGCTCTTCTAAGGCAATATCGATCACAGATCAGAATGTGCAACTAAATTTTGGCGATGAACCGCGTCATAATTCATATTCGGAAGATGCATTCAGGTTTTTAAATGAAATACCCGATGGTAAATATGATCTGATTGTACTTGATCCTCCTGCTTTCGCTAAACATAGAGGAGCTGTTAATAATGCACTTCAGGGATATAAAAAGCTGAATCATTCAGCATTCGCAAAAATCGCTAAGGGAGGTATTCTATTTACGTTTTCATGTTCCCAGGTTATCTCCAAAGAGCAATTCCGTCTGGCAGTTTTCAGTGCTGCAGCAATAAGCGGTAGAAAAGTACAAATTCTTCACCAACTTACACAACCTGCAGATCACCCAATTAACATTTATCATCCTGAAGGGGAGTATCTAAAAGGTTTAGTTTTGTATGTAGAATAATCAAAATTATATAAAAAACCAACATAGACTAACAAAATTCTGTTTAATCAACTTTTTAATGGTTAAATTGTGTAAAATATAGAGTTTTTTCTTTCAAATGTTTGGATGATATAAAGAAACATACTATATTTGCAACGTGTTTTTCATGGTATTAGATTTAAGGTTAACAATGAAGATTGGTTGTCGTGAGACAACCTTTCCTTTTTTATAGAAACCATCTTCTTCACATTCAATCTCATTTTCAAGTTTCACAATTTATAATCCTTTCAATTAGTTAATTGGTCTCTTTATTTATATTTTTGTATTGATAAATATAAAGAGATGGATTTCAGAACACGTATACATATTCCTGAGGTGGACTTCAAAATTGATCATACCTCTAAAATGATGCTGTTTGGATCATGCTTTTCCGAAAATATTGGAATAAGACTTCAACAAAGCAAATTTAATGTAGATGTTAATCCATTTGGCATACTCTACAATCCAATGTCTGTCTCATCATCAATCAGAAGACTTTTGGATAAAACAGAGTTCACAGAATCTGATCTTGTAATCGGTAATGAAATGTATCATAGCTTTATGCATCATGGTAGTTTTTCAGATACTGATAAAGATATATGCCTTAAAAACATATCAGACAGATTTAATAAAGCTTCTGATTTTATAGAAAAAACAGATCTGCTTCTTATTACTTTCGGAACAGCGTATGTATATCGATTAAATCAATCTGTCGAAGAAGCGAGAAATGATGTGGTTAGTAATTGCCACAAATTCCCAGCAGATAATTTTGTTAGAGCCAGATTAACAGTTGAAGAGATAACAGAAGATTGGATAAATCTGATCACTGTATTGAAAACTGTTAATCCGAATCTTAAGTTGATTTTTACGGTAAGTCCCATTCGTCACTGGAAAGATGGTGCACATGAAAACCAAATCAGTAAATCCATTTTACATATTGCTATTGATAAGTTAATTAGTAATTTTATAGATGATATGTACTATTTCCCAGCTTATGAGATAATGATAGATGAGCTTCGTGATTACAGGTTTTATGAAGAGGATATGAATCATCCTTCATCATTTGCTGTAGATTATATATGGAAGCAGTTTTCGAAGACCTATTTTACTGATATTACAATGACAATAAATAAGGAGTGGGGGCAAATAATGAAGGCTGTAAATCATAAACCTTTGTTTCCAGCTACCAGCTCTTACAGGAATTTTCTAAAAAAGACTGTTAGTAATATGAATGATTTTGCTCTGAAATATCCTTTTTTAAGTTGTGAACAGGAGATTAATCATGTGTTATCTCTGCTGAAATCACAAGATAATTGAGATTAGTTTAACTGTAAACAATGAATGTTTTTTTATGAAATACGAAATAAAAGAAATTGCATCTACTCTTGGAGTTTCATCAAGTAATCTTAATTATTCCGAAATAACCACACTCTTAACGGATAGCAGAAAGATTACAGACCCATCAAAGACTCTCTTTTTTGCTCTGGAATCAAAGAATAACGATGCTCACAATTATATAAGTGAATTGTATGCATCGGGGGTGCGTAATTTTGTTGTTTCCAAACAACGAAACGAATGGAAAGATCTCAAAGGTGCAAACTTTTTCAAAGTAAGGAATTGCCTGTCTGCATTACAAAAGCTGGCTCAGCATCACAGATCAAAATTTAATATACCTATTATAGGTATAACCGGAAGTAATGGTAAAACAGTTGTTAAAGAGTGGTTATATCAGTTATTGGAAAAAGATTATAATATTGTTCGTTCCCCAAGAAGTTACAACTCTCAGATAGGAGTACCACTTTCGGTATGGCAACTCGATAATGATGCAGAACTGGGAATATTTGAAGCGGGGATATCCAAACCTGACGAAATGGAGAACCTGGAACCAATAATCAGACCTACTATTGGGGTGTTAACTAAAATAGGGGATGCACATCAGGAAAATTTCGACTCACTTCAGCAGAAAACTCTCGAGAAACTTGAGCTCTTCAAAAATTGTGAGGTCTTTGTTTATGATGAGGACAATGAACTGGTGAGTAGTTGTGTCGACCTTAAAGTGCTATCTCAGAAGACCTTCTCATGGTCAAGAAAAAACAGAGAAGCTCATCTTTTTATTTCAGATATTGAGAAATTAGAAAATAGCACTAAGATTGAATATTCATTCCTGAATTTCTACTACAGCTTTGAAATACCTTTCATAGATGATGCATCAATAGAAAATGCAATTAATTGTCTTGCAATTGCACTATATCTTCATGTGTCACCCAATGAGATTTCAGAACGTATGAGTACACTTGAGCCTGTTGCGATGAGACTTGATGTCCGTAAAGGCAAGCATGGTTCACTAATCATAAATGACAGCTATAACTCTGATGTGAACTCAATCAAGATTGCTCTTGATTTTCAGCATCAGCGTAAAATGGATCGTAAATTAAAAAAAACTCTTATCCTGTCAGATATTCTTCAGTCGGGTGTTCCACCAAAGCGACTTTATAAAAGAGTTGCTGACATGGCAGAGCAGAGTGGGATAGAAAGAATAATAGGTATTGGAAAAGATATTCTTGCAAATGCTGATCTGTTCACAATGCCTGATAAAACTTTCTTCTTAACTACTGATGATTTTCTCAAGTCATGTATTCAAGACTCATTTCGGGATGAGCTGATTCTTCTTAAAGGTGCAAGGAGATTTAACTTCGAAAGAATCAACAATATTCTGGAAGAGAGAATTCATGAAACCGTACTTGAGGTTGATCTTGATGCAGTGGTGCACAATTTTAATTTCTATAAATCTAAGCTCAACTCCGATGTAAAGCTGGTATGTATGGTCAAAGCCAATGCATATGGTGCAGGAGCCGTAGAAATAGCAAAGACTCTGCAGTATCATAGATGCGATTATCTCGCAGTTGCTGTGGCAGAGGAGGCAGTCACACTTAGAAATGAAGGTATATCACTTCCAATAATAGTTCTCAATCCAGAGGTAAATGGCTTTGAAGAGCTGATTACGAATAATCTGGAGCCAGAAGTTTATAATATGCGCATACTTGAGAGTTTTATAAATAATTCAGAAAGAAGCGGTATAACTAATTATCCAATTCACCTGAAAATAGATACAGGTATGCATCGCCTGGGGTTCCTTCCTGAGCAAATAGAGGAGCTTGTTGAGACTCTAAAGAAGCAGAAGGGGCTTAGGGTTAGCTCCATATTTTCACACCTCTCAGCCAGTGAGAGTTGGTCTTTCGATGATTTCACACATCAGCAGATGGAAACTTTCAGAGCCGCTGCACAAAAAATTGAGAATGAACTTGGATACAGTGTGCATAAACATATACTTAACTCTGCAGGTATTGAGCGTTTTAATGACTATGAGTGGGATATGGCACGATTGGGTATCGGTCTGTATGGTGTCAGCCCCAGTGGTCTTTCCGGACTCAAGAATGTTTGCACTTTAAAAAGCACAATACTGCAGATTAAAAAGATATCAAGTAATGAGACCATTGGTTACGGTAGAAAGGAAAAGCTGGACCATGATGCCCGGATCGCTACAATAAGATTTGGATATGCAGATGGTATGGACCGACAGTTTGGAAATAGAAAAGGTAAAGTACTTATAAACGGGCAGTATGCACCTATTGTGGGAAATGTATGTATGGACCTCTCTATGGTTGATGTTACCGATATAAAAGCAGAAGAGGGTGATACTGTTGTACTGTTCGGAGAAGGGTTACCGGTTACTGATTTAGCCGAGAGTATTGGAACAATCCCGTATGAAATACTTACTTCTGTTTCTCCACGTGTGAAACGTGTTTATATAAAGGAATAATCTATTACTTAGCTTTGTTCAACTTATCTCATATAACCTGTTAATGAATCGATAGTTTAATATCAAGCATAAAAAAAGCATCTCGTACGAGATGCTTTTTTTATTTATATAATCTTGTTGATTAGTCAACGAAGAAAATTGCTACACGGTTCCAGTCGTTTTCTGCATATGGCTGTTCAGTGTCACCTTTCCAGTCAATTGAGATACGATCGCTGTCAATTCCGTACTCGTTGATAAGTGCATCAGCAACGGCTCTTGCACGTTTTTCAGAAAGTGCGAAGTTGTATGCAGGTGTACCAGTCTGTTTGTCAGCATAAGCAACGATGTTTACTTTTGCATCTGGGTTAGCCTTCATGTATTCAGCAGTGTTGTATACACTTACTTGCTGACCTCTGTCAATTTTTGCAGAGTTAATACGGAAGAATACTACGTTAGGTACATAAACTGCTTCATTAACAACTGGCTGTACTTCTGGACATTCTGGGCAAGATTCTGGTCTCTGTCTCAGCTGTTCGTTTTCAGCACGAAGTCTGTTAATCTGGCTGTTCAGGTCGTTGATCAGGTTGTAATCCATAAGTTCAGCTGGTGTGAAATCCTGTTTGCCACCTAAACCAAATTTGATACCTGCAGTTCCTGTGAACATGCTGTCATATTCATAATCACCACTTACTGGTGAACCATCAAATGATTCTTGTAAAACTCTCCAGCCTAATTCAACAAAAATACCTACGCTTTTTGAAACCTGGAAGTTGTTGATTAAACCAACATTGTAAGTAAGTGTTTGATTCTGACCTTTGAAAAGATCACCATCAGGGTTTGGTTTTTTCCAATCTTCATCAAGTCCATACATGTAACCAATACCTAAATAAGGAATCAGACTGTATACTCTGTCAGGATTGTAAGAACCCCAAGCGTTAATAATATTGTACATCAAGTCAACGTGTCCGCCTAGCCAGTTTTGTTCTGCTGGGATACCTGCTGCTACGTGAGCAATGTTACCACCATCAACTACTAAACGAGCTCCCCAGTTTGGAGAATTCCAACGACCAACCTCAAGTTGACCCATCCAGCCTAAACGGTCTCCGAAACTTGCATCAGCGTCATTTTCACCCTGAGTCATATAAATGTTGGTTCCGCCACCTAGACCGATGTACCAATTGTCACTTGCTTTGTTTTTCAGATACACGGTACCTTGAGAAACGTTTTGTACTTCTTGTGCACTTATGCTAAACGCAACAAGAGCAGTAAATAAAAGTAAACTAAACTTTTTCATAAATTTTCAATTCTAATTAAACATTTTTTATTACAATAACTCGATATTTTTTTGTCATGGTGCTTCTGTACTTCAATGCAGAACCACTTTATAAAGTTTTATTTATAACACTCCCGTTATAAAAAAGTTCGGAAAAATTAATGAAAACTAATATAGTTCCATAATTAAACCTTAATAGCCATGCATTTAACTTAACATTAAAACTATTAAACGCAAATATAAAACTTAATTTTCACATTTACCCCTTTTTGTGTAAAAAATCTTCAAAAAACAGAGATAATGGGTGGTTTTTCTACATTTATTTCTTTAAGTAAAGATTTATCAACCCAGGTAGCTTTTCAGCAATTTGCTCCTTGAGTCTTGTCTTAGCCTGCGAATAGCTTTTTCTTTTATTTGTCTTACACGCTCACGGGTTAGTTGGAATTTATCACCAATTTCTTCAAGTGTCATTTCCTGGCATCCAATGCCAAAAAACATCTTAATGATATCACTCTCTCTTTCGGTTAGTGTAGATAGAGCTCTGTCAATCTCTTTTTGAAGTGATTCATTTATGAGTGTCCTGTCGGCTACCGGTGCATCATCATTTACGAGTACATCTAACAAACTGTTATCTTCACCTTCTACAAATGGTGCATCCATTGAGATATGTCTACCTGATACCTTTAATGAGTCGGTTACCTTATCCACAGGTATATCCAGAACAGCAGAAAGCTCCTCAGCGGAAGGACGGCGTTCGTTTTCCTGTTCAAATTTTTGAAAAGCTTTGCTGATTTTATTAAGTGAACCAACCTGATTTAAAGGTAGTCTCACAATACGTGATTGTTCAGCAAGTGCTTGTAGAATCGACTGACGAATCCACCATACTGCATAACTGATAAATTTAAAACCTCTGGTTTCATCAAACTTCTCAGCAGCTTTTATCAACCCAAGGTTACCTTCGTTAATCAAGTCAGGTAAACTCAACCCCTGATTCTGGTACTGTTTTGCTACTGAAACCACAAATCTGAGGTTAGCTCTGGTTAGTTTTTCCAATGCCTGGCGGTCACCCTTTTTAATAGCTTGCGCCAACTCCACTTCTTCTTCCACAGTGATCAGGTCTTCGCGACCTATTTCCTGCAAATATTTATCTAAAGAAGCACTCTCACGATTAGTGATCGATTTTGTAATTTTTAATTGTCTCATCTATATCTTATCCTTCTGAATATTTTCTTATTAAAACACTTTGGGGGGTGCAAAAATACAAAATATTTTTATCATCCCACAAGTAATGAATGCAATAGTATAAAAACTAAAGCAAAGGAAGCCGAATCAATCCCGATTCCCTTTGCATAGAAACATTTATAGATCTGATTTTGTTACTTAAAAAGCCTGAATTAACTTTGCTTAACTTAATGATTTATTGTCCGGACAGATCGATAGCAATGTATTGTGTTCTACCATTGGGATAAAAGCCTGCGATCAATAGTACTTTATCCTGTCTGTTTTGAGTAGAAGCAACTATAGATTTTATATCATTTTCCGTGTTTACAGGAGTATTGTTTATCCTCATAATGATAAATCCTTTGTTAATACCCTCTTTTCTGAATAAACCGCTGGGTTCAACAGTTGCAACTTCAATACCACTTGAGATTCCAAGTTTTGCTTTTCTTTCGCTGGAAATTTGACTGAATGTTGCTCCAAGCTGACTCAGGGCATCTGTACTGCGTGTAATTTCAGTATTGCCTTCATCATTCTTGAGTTCAATGTTGAACTTATGTTCCCTGTTATTTCTTTTTGCTGTAACAGTTATTTTGTCACCTGGTCTGTATCTGTTCAGTTGATTCTGCAGTTCTCCAAAATTACGGATAGGCACATTGTTTATTTCAGTAATTATATCTCCTTTCTCTATTCCAGCAGCTTTAGCTGCACTTCTGTCAGAGAAATCTTCAACTAAAACTCCTGATATTTGTGATAATTCTCTAGCCCTTTCAGGATCATCACGTCTGATATTCTCAATGTTAGGTACCTGAATTCCGAGGTATGCACGTTGTACTGCTCCATATTCCTTTAAGTCTGCAGCAACCTTGCCTGCAATTGAAATTGGTACTGCAAAAGCATATCCGGTGAAATTACCTGTCTGAGAGAATATAGCAGTGTTTATACCAACTAATTCTCCTCTTGTATTTACTAGTGCTCCACCACTGTTCCCGGGGTTTACAGCAGCGTCAACCTGGATGAACGACTGAATACCTCCATTCATCACATTGCTTCTGTTTTTGGCACTTACTATACCGGCTGTTACTGTTGATGTAAGATTAAATGGGTTCCCTACTGCAAGTACCCATTCTCCAACCTGTAGCTCGTCTGAATTTCCAAACGTCAGGTATGGGAAATCATCACCTTCTATCTTAATAAGAGCGATGTCGCTCTGTGGATCCGTTCCAATAACCTTAGCTATGAACTCTCTGTTATCATTAAGTGATACAGAAACCTCATTTGCGTTTTCTACTACGTGGTTATTTGTGATTATATATCCATCACTTGAGATGATAACACCTGAACCAAAACCAACTCTTTCGCGAGGCTGAGAGGGCATGCGATCACCAAATCCAAAGAAAAAATCGAATGGATTGATGTATTGCTGCTGACTAACAGTCTTGGTTTTTACGTGTACAACACCGTCAACTGATCTTTTTGCTGCTTCTGTAAAATCAGGGTATCCATCTGAAGTTGTAAGATTGGTAAGGACAACATTTTTGTTCTGATCGAAAGTTGCTGAGTAAGCTCCAATCTCTTCAGAAGTTACTGTATTGCCTGAAGTGTTAGCGACACTATTTCTGTTTATTACATTATATCCAAATAAAGTAACTACAGAACTTACAACTGCTATCAGTACAATGAAAAGTACATTTTTTGTTTTATTTGTATTCATATCCTAGTTAATTAATACTTATAACTCTATTACACCAAATATAACGCAAATAATATACAATTTTATTTTTACAGGACTAGCTTTTAACACTTTTAACTGAATAAAAATCGGATTAACCCGTTTTAACCTTAAAAGTAACTATTTATACCACTTCTTTACTGACAAAATGGCGCGATTTCGACTATTGGCATATTTTGTAAAACGTTGATTACTTATTGGTTGCAGTAGGTCAAATATAAGCAGCCGGATGTTAAATTTGCCTGAACCAAATTGCTTACTGTTTTTATTGATTACAGATATTCTGATAAAGAGGAGTAGTAAAAAAAGCAGAATAGCCGAACCAAGCAAAATATAGTTAGTAGTATAGACAGACAATAATATTGATGATATAAATAAAAGGGCAAATGAGTATTTTGAGAAATTTTCAAACCCAAAAAACAGGTGAGAAAACCCCTTGTAAAGCTGTTTTGTATAGAGATGCTTTGATTTAAATGATCTCCAGGTTGAGAAGTTCTCCACGCTGTCTGTCTCGGTTATACTCTTAGTGGAAACTACTACATCTGTATTTCTTTTATTTGCTATACGGTTTATAAAGAGATCATCCTCTCCACCATCAATTCCCAAAATAGATGAAAAGCCTTTGTTAGAGAAAAACAGCTCTTTTTTATATGCCATGTTTCTTCCTGTTCCCATAAATGGTTTGCGTGAAATGGCCCTTGATAAAAATTTAATCTGGTGAATCAGATTGTCATACCTTATAAAGCTGCCCCGCATAATTTTCTTAGGTAAAAGCAGATTGCTATAACCAAGTATAATATCCTTACCTCGTGTAAATTGCTTGCCAAACTCCCTTATCCATTCTGAAGAACAAGGTCTGCAGTATGATTCAGTAAAAAGAAGATAATCATACTTTGCAGCTTTTATACCCACAGTCAATGCCAGTTTCTTTTCATTAATCTCATCAGCTTTAGGAGGTATGAATGTGTGATAAAGCCGAGGATATTTAAGTGAAGCAGCCTTTAAAACAGTATCTGTTTCATCTGTTGACCCACAATTAACAACTATCACTTCAAAGTTGGGATAATCCTGCTCTAATATAAATGGAAGATTCTTCTCTAACTGTACTGAATCGTTTTTCGAACTTATTATTACTGAAATTCCGGGCAGATTGCTGTCATCAACAGATATCTCTTCTCTTTTCATCTCATATTTGTACGGCTTTCTATATACAGTGAGATTATAACACAAAAGTATTAAAAAGAAAAAAAGAAGAAAAGCCCCCATAATCCATTCGTATATAGAGAATTTGGCAATATAAGAAAAAATAAATTCCATTTTATATCAATTTTCTAAGCAAATATGAACAGATAAGATTATAATGTGTCTGAAAAATATGAAGCCGGCAGATCCCTGCAATTATACCTGGATACCATTGTTTCTCCATAAGCACCCGCAGATCTTATTGCAATCAGATCACCTCTTTTAGAACGGTTTAGCATAATTTGTTCGGCAAACATATCACTTGACTCACAAATTGGTCCTACAACATCATACGGGGTGTATTCTTCATCTGAACTGATATTTTCTATATGGTGAAAAGCTTGGTAGAGAGCCGGTCGGATCAGGTCAGTCATACCTGCATCAATGATAAGAAAATTCTTTTTTATTCCCTCTTTAATGAAGACAGCGCGACTAATCAGCGATCCGCAGGGGGCAACTACCGACCTTCCCAACTCAAAATGCAGGGTCTGATTTTCCCACAAATCAAGATATTTTTCAAAAAGTCTGAAATATGATTCAAAGTCAGCCATTGGAAAATGATTAGGGTGCTGGTAATTTATACCCAGTCCTCCACCAACATTCAAAACAGGCAGGTCAATTCCTTCCTGTTTAAACCAGTTACGAATACTTTTTACCTTAACACATAAATCCTCAAATGATGTGAGGTCAGTGATTTGTGAACCTATATGAAAATGTATTCCTATAAGTTTAATATTTGGTGATGATTTTACAGTCTGGATGGTTTTGGGAAGATCCTGCTCATTAATGCCAAACTTATTCTCGTAAAGTCCTGTGGTAATATATTTATGTGTTCTGGCATCTACATTAGGATTTATTCTCAAAGCCACGGATGCAATCTTTCCCTTTTTTTCTGCAAGTTTGTTTATTACTTCAATTTCAGGAATTGACTCTACGTTAAAACAGAAGATGTTGTTGTCCAGACCAATATTTATCTCTTTATCTGTTTTTCCAACTCCTGCAAAAGCAATTTTTGAAGGATCAAATCCACACTCTATTGCTCTGAGTATTTCATTTCCACTTACGCAGTCGGCTCCAAATCCAAATGATGCAATCTCCTTCAGGATTATTGGATTAAAATTTGCTTTTAATGCATAGTGTACATGAAATGGTTTATTTTCAGTTTCTTTTGTTATTGCTATCAATGTTTTGCGAAGCAACTCCATATCATAATAGTAGAACGGAGTTTCAAGTTGTTCGAACTTATCGTTTGGGAATTTTCCTTTTATCATTTATAATCGGTTTATGTAGTTTAGGGAATGGACCGATCACAAAAATACAAAAAATGTATTCAAATTTCACAGAACATTAAAAATTGAGTGATTGATATTTTAATCATTTGTATATTCCAGGATATCACCCGGCTGACACTCCAAAGCTTTGCAGATTGCTTCCAGTGTACTAAAACGAATTGCTTTAGCCTTTCCTGTCTTCAGTATAGAAAGGTTGGATAACGTTAAACCAACTCTTTCAGATAGTTCATTAAGAGAGATTTTTCTCTTTGCCATCATCACGTCTAAGTTTACAATTATTGGCATAGCTTAGATAGTTAATTCATTTTCAGATTTTATATCGATAGCATTTTGTAGAAGTTTCTCAAATATTGCAGCTGCAGTTGCCACGACTACAGAAACAATTGCGGCCACAAAGCATAGTACTATAAAGCCTGCAGGGTCATCCTCTTCAGGATGAAATATTTTTATATATAGTCCACCACCAACAATCAGTATACTTATTGCTATTGCACAATATTTTATACTTCTCAAAGCCTTTACCGCATTTATAGAGAATATACTGTTTTCTCCTATATAACCAAGTAGTTTGAAGGCTTTGTATAATGCAACAAAGTAAATTATTGATGATGCATAAACATACAAAATGAGTGGATCAATATAAACATGAAGCAGGTCTAAATTTTCTGCCCGCCCTTCAACTAAAGGAAACCATATCAGAGCAGTTATTGAAAGGAGAGCGATAATTACAATTACAGCCTGAAGGAAAAAAGTTGATTTCTTTTTCATGATTATTCTTTTTTATCATTTTACCATTATCTTAGAGAACTAAAGTAATATGACACAAAAATAATATATATTTATTGATAAACAACAAATATATATCTTAACTCAAAAAAAATATTGCATTTTATTTTTCTTGTTGAGTTGGAATATACTCAATCAATTTTAGGGATTCTTCAAGCTTTTTCTCAATTGGGAGAGTTACATCTATCCAGTTTATTGTGAATCCTCTTCGTTCCATTCCTCTAAACCAGGTCATCTGCCGTTTCGCAAACTGGTGAATTGCAATCTCAAGACCTCTATACATCTCATCATAGCTTATCTCACCTATTACATATAGTGTAACAAATTTATATTCTAGTCCATAATATATCAGATCTTCTGCAGAGACTCCAGAATTAAGAATACCCTCCACCTCTTTAATCATTCCCTCCTCTAATCTCGCCTTTAATCTTTTTGAAATCTTTTCCCTACGAAGTTCTCTCTCAATATTCAATCCTAGAATTATACTTTCAAGTGGTGGGAACTCAAGTTTGGAGAGATCCTGTTTCGATTGAAAATCAGCAATCTCAATAGCACGTATTGCACGCTTTTTTGTATCTGTATCTGTGGTATTATGCAGAGAACGATAACTTTTAAGAATCTCGGTCAGTTCTTCAAGCGACCGATGTTGAAGCGACTCTCTAAGCTCAGGATTTGCAGGTACATCAGGAAGGTTATATCCTTTTAGAACTGATTCGATGTATAGTCCGGTTCCACCGCATAGAATAGGTGTTTTGCCCCTTGACAATATATCTTCGTACACTTTATGGAAATCGTGCTGATAATCGAATAGTGTATATTTATCGCCTGGTTCACGTATATCTATAAGATGATAGGGTATTGTAACATCATTGATAATGTATTCCGATAGATCCTTACCTGTACCTATATCCATTTTTCTGTAGATCTGACGAGAGTCGGCACTGATTATCTCACCATTAAGCCTATACGCAAGCTGCACGGCAAAAGCAGTTTTACCACTGGCAGTTGGTCCAAGGATCGTTATAAGTTTGCTTTTCATTTTACCAGCTTCCACCTGCTCCTCCACCGCCAAAACGACCTCCTCCTCCGCCACCGAAGCCTCCTCCAAAACCTCCGCCTCCGAATCCGCCAAATCCATCGCCAAATCCACCACGGCGACGTCCTGACATTGGAGGAAAAAAGATAGGAGGAAAGTTTGTCGTGTGGTGACCACCGCCACCAATATTCTGATCACCTCCACCGGTTATGATAACAAGTATCACAATTATTCCGGCAATAATTATAATAACTGCAACCCAGGGAAATTCTTCTGCTTCGCTCTCTTCCGCAACATATTCACCCGAAAGTCTTTCAATCATCACATCAACAGCAGCATTTACACCACCAAAATAGTCATCTACGATAAAGTAGGGGATCATAACGTCCCTTACAATCCTGCCTGCATAGGCATCATTAATTCTGGCTTCCAGACCATAGCCGGTTGCAATAAAGGCCTGACCTCTGCTATTTCCTATTTTGGGTTTAATTAGAATTACTGCTCCATTATCTTTGCTTTTCTGTCCTATTTCCCATTTTTCACCTAGTCGGAATGAAAAGTCTGAGGCAGCATAACCACCAAGATCAGACACAGTAATTACATATATTTGTGTGGAAGTAGAATCATTATAGGCAAGCAGCTTCTGCTCCAGCGCCTGCGATTCAGCACCTGAGAATATATTGGCGAAGTCATTCACCAAACGGTAGGGAACCATAGGGTCCGGAATGTCCTGGGCCGTAACCTCAATAGAGAGTAGTAAAAGTGTAAAAATAAGAAGAAATTTATTCTTCAATAATAACCTCATTGTCAAGTTCGTTTATGTCGTTCTCCAATAACGGGAAACATGATCTTAAAACTTCTCCTACCTTACCAACGCCTTTACAGACACCTTCCGTAATAAGCTCCTTTTTAAAATAGGAAAGCATCAAGTCGAGAGTTTCCTGCCAGAAATCAGAATCATCAATCATAGCATTAATGCCTTCACCTGCATAAATAGCAGCTTTGTGATCTGATGGTGAAAGGTAGATAAGAACACCATTTCTCAACTCAGTTGCATCCATTTTAAGCTGATGAAATACTTTATGTGCAGTCTCCAGAGGAGATCCCTTACAATGCCTGGCAATGTAAACACGTATCTCGGCAGAGGTGTCGCTTTCTGCTAATCTTATCGATTCAGAAATCTTATCTAACTCTTCTTTCTTTAGCATACTCTAAAATTGTACTTGCGGAGCTGTCTGTGCATCAGGTTGTGCCTCAAAATATGCTTTGGAGTCAAACTTAAACCACTTGGCATATATAACCTGAGGGAATTTTCTGATATATGAATTATAGTCCTGCGCAAGTTGATTAAACCTGTTGCGTTCTACCGATATCCTGTTTTCAGTTCCGGCAAGTTCATCCTGAAGTGCAAGAAAATTCTGGTTTGCTTTCAGTTCAGGATAGTTTTCCTGAATTAGCAATAACCTTCCCAATGCCTGGCTCAGTTCGTTTTGTGCCTGCTGATACTCCTGCAGACTTTCTGCTGTCAGATTTTCAGGATTTATAGTTGTCTGAGTTGATTTTGCCCTTGCCTCTGTCACCTGAGTGAATGTTTCCTGCTCATGCTCTGCATAACCTTTCACAGTGTTCACCAGATTAGGAATAAGATCAGCCCTTCGCTGATATGCATTTTGAACATTACCCCATTGTGCAGTCACTGCTTCCTGCTTTTCAACCATTCTGTTATAGCCTGAACAGCTCGTGAGTGTGATTGCACTTATAACAATTAATAAAAGGTAGGATATTTTCTTCATAACTTTAATGAATTAGTTTATCTAATTATTTTATACAAATATATCATTTTTTTGGTGAATTATATATCACATTGTACTCTTCACTCCTTAAATATATATTTTTTATATATCTTTGTAATTAGATGGGGCTCTGAGAGCCGACGCAAGTCTTAACCAAATTTTCCCAATTATGAAACAACTGTTTTTATCTCTGATTATATCTGTTTTTTCATTGTCTGTCACAGCAGCTGATCTATCTCAGGTAAATGATAGTCTGGATTTATTTGAAGATATTACCGATATCAGCCGTTTAATTCAAAATCGTACCACCCATGGTGAGATTATTGTTAATGACACAATTTTACCAAAGGAACGAGTTACAGATTATGTTATACCTGCTCAAGTGATTCAGCCTGTACTGCCTGTTTCCAGAAATCCTCTAGACTCAATCTACGTCAGGAATGAGAGAGGTATTCTGCAGTTACCGGAAAACTATTATAATCCTGATGCATTGAGAGGTTTAACTTTCAGAGATACTCTTTTTTATAACCCGTTGTTCCTTCCAATGATATTTAATGGCAGGATGTTACCACGTGATATATCTTTCTATAATCCTGATAAAGATTATGAACCGGGAAAACTCATTGACAAAGATAAAACTTTTGAACCAAGGCTGGAGAGATCCGATTTTATTCAAAAGATAAGACGTAACTATTACACCGACCATCCAGACAGAGTTAAGTATTCGATTTTAAATTTTGAATCTCTTCCGCAAGTGGCAACTGATGATGAGATTGTAAGAGAGACTTTTAATCCGTTCCGCGAACTTCTGAGATCTGAAACAGCATACTCTCTGGAGGCTCCTGGAGTGGAATTAACTACAATAAATAGAAAATACTGGGTTCGTTCCGGCGAGCACTCTTTTCAATTCGCACAGAACTATTTCTCTGATAACTGGCACAAGGGTGGTACAAATAACCTTAACTTCAATAGCTATCATGTGTTAAGGGCTAACTATAAAAAAGATAAGGTTAGGTTCAACAATACACTTGAATGGAGACTGTCAGTATTTAATGCTCCTGATGACTCTCTGAGAGAGTATAGAATTGGTAATGACCTTATTCGCTATTATGGTGATTTTGGACTTGATGCTTTTGCAAAAGGATGGTCCTACTCAATGAATATGGAGGCTAAATCGCAATTGTTTAATTCATATCCTACAAATTCAAATCAACTGCGTTCAGCGTTATTGTCTCCTCTTTATGTAAATGCGGGTGTCGGTTTGAAATTTAACCTTGACAAAAAATCAGAAAAGGTACGTGGTCGTCGTGTTCGCTGGGATCTGGCATTAGCTCCTATTTCACTTAATTTTAAATATGTATCAAATGATTCGGTAGATGTTGTACGCTTTGGTATACCAGAAAATAAAAAATACAATCTTGATATGGGTACCACGGTAACATCAATACTCAAATATGATATAACTAGATATATTACCTGGGATTCGCGTCTGACATACTTTACAAGCTACGATAAGGTTGAAGCGGAATTTGAGAATAGTTTGAATATGGCTTTAAGTAATGCATTCTCTACAAGGATTTATTTAAATGTGAGGTTTGATGATGGTGTTCCGCCACATCCCGATTTAAAATATCTGCAATACAACCAAACACTTAGTTTTGGACTTAACTATAAGTGGTAATTATACTACAACTGTTTATAAAAAAAGATCCCTTATTTAATTTTATAAGGGATATTTTTTTGTTTAGATTATTGAAATCTGTCTTTATTATCCAGCTTATATCCATTCAGGAAATCCACACTTTTCATTCGCTTCTTTCCTGAAAGCTGCAGATCTGTTATCCGGAGCAGTCCGTCACCTGTTGCTACATCAATATAGGTTTTATTATCGGTTATAATTGTTCCGGGAGTTAATGAATTAATCTTATAATCTTCTGTGAGTGCAATCTTTTCGCTTGCAAACAGCTTTATACGAAGAGTTTCATCTGACTCATGGCGCTGTAATTCGGTCCAAGCAGCAGGATAGGGCGACAAGCCCCTTATGAAATTAAATATTTCAGCACTTTTCCTGTTCCAGTCTATTTTGCAGGTCTCAGTAAATATCTTTGGAGCCGGTTTAAGTACTATTTCACTGCCGACAAGCTCTTCCTGAGGTATTACCTTTGTATTATCTTCAAGGATTGCATCAATCGTCTTTTTCACAAGTGCTGCACCCATAACCATCAGTCTGTCATGCAACGTTTCTGCGTTATCGGACTCACTTATCTCTGTTTTCTCACGGAATATTATCTCTCCTGTATCAATTTCATGGGAAAGGAAAAATGTGGTTACCCCTGTCTCCTTTTCTCCATTTATTATTGCCCAGTTGATGGGTGCTGCGCCCCTGTATTGAGGAAGTAAAGAGGAGTGAAGATTAAATGTTCCTTTCCCAGGCATACTCCACACAACTTCAGGAAGCATCCTGAAAGCCACCACAACCTGAACATCAGCTTTTAATTTTCTAAGCTCACTCAAAAAAACTTCATCCTTAAGTTTCTCAGGCTGTAACAGATGCAGATCTTTTTCCAATGCATACTGCTTCACAGGTGATGGTTGTAATTTATAACCTCTACCTGCAGGCTTGTCGGGCATTGTAATCACACCCACTACATTATAACCATTCTCAACCAATGTTTTCAGTGATTCAACCGCAAATTCCGGTGTACCCATGAAAACTATCCTTAAATCTTCTTTTTTCATCTTACTAACTTACTTTTCACCTTAATTACTATTCATCACCTTCAGAATAATTTTCCACTAACACCTCACGGTATGAGTTGAAAACTGATGATTGCGAAAGCAATCCCTGATACACCCCTTTGTCATCAACAACAGGCAAGTTCCAAGCTTTTGTCTTTTCAAACTGATCCATCACCTCCTCCATACTGTTGCTGATATTTATTATGGCGGGAGATCCAACCATAAATTTATTCACCATAAACCGATCATAGAGCTCAGACCTGAACATTATATTGCGAATATCATTCATTAGTACCAAGCCCAGCAGTTTGTTTTCTTTGTCAACAACAGGGAATATATTTCTATTTGAGTTAGAAATAACCTTAACCATATCACCCAGCGTCATATCAGGTGTAACAGTTGGTATATTCTTTTCAAGAAGGTTCTCTACCTTCAGGAATGTGAGTACAGCTTTATCTTTATGATGTGTGATAAGTTCCCCTCTTTTTGCAAGCCTTATAGCATATATACTGTGCTTCTCAAAAATAAGAATTGTACCGTAGGAAACAAGGGATACAATCATTAGAGGCAGGAAAAGGTCATATCCCCCGGTGAGCTCAATTATAAGAAACATTCCAGTCAACGGTGCATGCATAACCCCCGCCATTAGCCCCGACATCCCCATAAGCGCAAAATTCTCCTGGGGTAAGTATGTTGCAACTCCAATATGATTTAATGTATATGAGAATATGAAACCTGCAATACAGCCAAGGAACAGCGTAGGAGCAAATACACCGCCTGTACCTCCACCACCGTTTGTGGCACTTGTGGCAAAAACTTTAAATAGTACTACCAACGCAAGGAATATGATTGCCGACCATGGACTTTTCCAGTTGTAGAAATAGCTCTCATTGGTTAATCTATGAAATGAGTCACCTCCTTCAAGCAATGTTTCTATTGTATGATACCCTTCACCAAAAAGTGGGGGGAAAAAGAATATTAATAGACTTAATGTAACTCCTCCCAGCAGAAATCGCCTCCATGGCGAAAGTTTATGGAATATATTCTCGCACCAGCTCATCATGCGGATAACATAGAGTGATATTAGTCCACACAGTATACCAAGCAGTACAACATAAGGAATGCGGTCGAGAGTAAACTGTTCAAGCAGTGTAAAGGCAAACATGGCATCCATTCCTGTTAGCATATATGATACCACAGTCGCGGTTACTGCTGTAACAAGCAGAGGCATGATTGATGACATGGTAAGGTCTAAAAGCAGCACCTCTATCACAAAAAGAATGCCTGCAACAGGAGCTTTAAATATGCCTGCAATGGCTCCTGCAGCGCCACACCCAACAAGAATCATCAAACTGTGCTGCTCCAGTCTGAAAAACCTTCCAATGTTAGATCCGATGGCCGAACCGGTAAGCACAATTGGTGCCTCGGCTCCAACTGATCCTCCAAAACCAATAGTTATGGAACTTGCCACAAGTGATGAGTGCATGTTATGTGGCTTTATTCTGCTCTTGCGTTGTGATATAGCAAACAGGATTTTTGTAACGCCGTGACTGATATCGTCTTTCACTATATATCTCACGTAGAGTCCTGCAATCAGAATTCCAACTATCGGGAACAGAAGGTATGAGTAGTTGTGGCTTACCTGACTGAAATTCTCCGTTAGGAATACCTGTATAAACTCTATGCTAAGCTTAAGCAGATATGCTGCAAATGCAGTAAGTATTCCAACAATGAAACATACAAACAGCAAAAAATGGCGCTCTTTTATATGCTCATCGCGCCAGAGGAGAAATTTATTATGTATTTCTTTAAATTGTATCGGCATAAACAGTCTCACAATAGCAAAGATAATAAATAATGTTATTTTCTGATAACCTGAATTGTCCCATTCCTACCCAGCTTAATTATACTGGATGGCTTAACTTCACTATTATCTTTTCTGCGATAGTTTACCACATAGTCAACTCTATTCTTGATTTCAGCTGATATTTTTGAAAATTTAGTAGGGGATACCTCTCCGCTTATATTTGCTGATGTGGAGACGATAGGTTTTCTGAACTGTTTGCACAGCTCTCTTGAAAACAGTTCGTCGGTTATTCTTATCCCTATTGATCCATCAGGAGCTATAAGGTTTGCTGCAAGATTTTTTGCTCCATCATAAATGATTGTGAGTGGCTTGTCGGTCAAATCTATCATATCCCAGGCAATTTCCGGCACATCCTGAACGTAGGTTTGCAATTTTGCAGGATTGTCCAGCAGTACAAGCATAGATTTACTGTCGTCACGCTGCTTCAGATCATAGATACGTTTAACAGCCTCTTCGTTGGTAGCGTCACATCCTATACCCCATATTGTATCAGTTGGATATAGTATGATTCCTCCCGACTTTAAAACCTCAATTGCTTTTTTTATATCTTCCTGCATCTTTGTTTAAATTAGTGAACCGTTTATTCTTTGCATTATTAATGCATTCTCATATATGCTTCCGCTTGAAAGCCACTCTTTCAGTATCCCGGCCTCAGAATATCCCGCTTTGCTGAAAAGTCTTATACTGCTTCTGTTATTCTCAGGAATAATGGCATAGAGCTGTTTTATCTTCAGAAAATTAAACGAGTACTCCTCAAGAATATGTAATGCCTGCAATCCATATCCCTGTTCACGAAACTTCTCGTCTATAAGAATACCAACTCCTGCTCTCTTGTGAAAGGGATCAAAGTCATACAGATCAATTGTTCCAGCAACCTCATTTGACTCTTTTATAACTATCATCAGACGTAACTGTTTATCTGCATAAAGATCTTGTTTTGAGTCAATAAGATACTGTTTCAAAGCAAAACGTGAGTATGGAGCAATAGATGCGCCGTACTCCCATAGAGATGTGTCATTCTCCCACCTGTATAAATGATCCAGGTCTTCGGGCTCAGGAGCTCGTAAACGGATAACATTGTTTTCAAGTATTTTCTTCATCTGCTTCGTTTGCTTTATTTATTTCCTGAATCTCATTCCTCAAAGGTTTTTTCTGCTCACCTTTTTCGGTCAATCCTGTCAATTCCGGATAGGAGGGTCTGCAGAAATAGTAAATAATAAAAAGTATTATAGTAAACCAGAAGAAGTTCATATTTCCTGAAATAGCATAAAGGGCTATATTCATTAATGTAACTGCATTAATTATCAGCAGACGAATTACTGATGCTCTTTTGTATCTTTTTATTACAGTTGCATTGTCGGATTCAGGTGATGTTTTTTTCAATATCTCTGCAAAGAGTTTTAGTGCAGCAGGAATAGCCAGTATTGTAATTACAATTGCATATCTCTCTAATGTTACACTTACTTCTGCTCCTTCTACTTTAATTGTAAGTATTTTAGAAATAAGAAGCAGGAAGAGTGGAACAACCGCTGCTATGCTAAACCAGTAATACAATTTTAAGCTGCTGATTGTTTCGTCGAAAATGTTTTTAGATTCACTCATTTAGATAATTGATTAAAAGATTCGTCAAACGGTGTCCTGTTTAAAATTGAGCGTCCCAGAGTAACCTCATCTGCATATTCAATTTCATCTCCAATTGATACTCCACGGGCAATAATGCTCACTTTTATATTGTAAGGCTGCAGTTTACGATAGATGTAGAAATTGGTTGTATCTCCCTCCATTGTGGCGCTGAGGGCTAAAATAACCTCTTTAATTTCACCCGACTTAACTCTCTCTTCCAGACTTGCTATCTCAAGATCGGAGGGACCAATTCCATCAATTGGAGAAATTATTCCTCCAAGTACATGATATAGTCCCCTGAACTGATCAGTTTTTTCTATAGCCATAACCTCCTTCACATTTTCAACAACGCAAATGAGTGAGTTGCTTCTGGATTTATCGGAACAGATTTCACATATATCTATATCTGAAATGTTGTGGCAAATTGCGCAGTATTTTATCTCCTGTCTGAGTTTAAGGATAGTATCTGCAAAAGTAACCACCTTTTCTTCATCCTGTCTTAGCAGATGAAGTACAAGCCGCAGTGCAGACTTTTTCCCGATACCGGGCAATTTCGCAAATTCATTTACTGCATTTTCTAGTAAGGTGGAAGGGTAATGACTGTTCATAGAGTTATCTTTGGTGCATTATCACAAAGATAATATGAATCGATTTCCTGAACAAATATCTTTTATTTTTGGAGCATTTGTGAACTTTGTCTTGTTTTTTTCTTCTAATTTCGTTTTTTGTAACGTTTAAGTTTGTAAATTTGTAACCATTAATATTTTTTATTATAGGAGAATTGTCTAAAAATCTACCAATCATATCAAGGTGTGATTCCAATTTATTTAATAAGTGAAACAAAATATGAAAGTACTTTTGGCAACAAGTAAACCTTTTGCTTTACAGGCAGTGCAGGGAATTCAAAATGTAGTTGAAACTGCTGGTCTTGAATTTGAAAAAATAGAAAACTATACAGAGAAATCGCAATTACTTGATGCTGTTAAAGATGCAGACGCTTTAATTGTTAGAAGTGACAAAATAGATGGTGAAGTAATGGATGCTGCTAAGCAACTGAAGCTTATTATCAGAGCCGGAGCAGGTTATGATAATGTTGATCTGGATGCTGCAACCAGTCGCAATATTTGTGTAATGAATACTCCGGGACAAAATGCCAATGCTGTTGCAGAACTGGTATTTGGAATGATGATATATATGCAGCGAAACAAATTCGACGGATCTGTTGGTCGTGAGTTGATAAACAGACGACTCGGACTGTACGCTTTTGGTAACGTTGCTAAAAAAGTTGCACGTATTGCACGTGGGTTTAATATGGCTGTTTACGCATATTCACCTGCTCTGACACATGATGACCTCAGGAAAGAGGGAGAGTATGGAGTAATTACTGCGTATAGCAATAGAGAGCTTTTTGAAAACAGTGATATAGTATCTCTTCACATGCCTTTGCTGGAAGATACCAGAAACTGTATCGACTATAAACTTCTGGCTTATATGCCAAAAGATGGTTTGCTGATCAATACAGCTCGTAAAGAGCATATTGTTGAGGATGATTTGATTAGGATAATGGAGGAACGTCCTGCTTTTCAGTACGTAACAGATATCAAACCTGATAAGCATGAAATCTTCCTGGAGAAATTCCCTAATCGTTATTTCGCAACACCAAAAAAATCAGGTGCACAAACTACAGAGGCAAACAGAAATGCAGGAATTGCAGCTGCCCATCAGGCAGTAATGTTTTTAAAGAGTGGAGATGACAAGTATAGAGTCAACTAATAAAAATCAACGGGATATCAAATAAAAGTCATTCTTCCTGAATCAGCTTGAAGAGTGACAAACTGAATTCTGGATATAATTTTTAAAATAACAATCAATGGAAAAGTACAATTTTAATGCCGGACCCTGCGTGCTTCCCAGACCGGCAGTTGAGTCGGCTATTGAAGCAATCCGCAATTTTGACAACACAGGAATAGGTATTCTTGAGATTTCACATCGCACCCCGGGTTGGGAGCGAATCATGAAAGAGACAGCCGATTTGTGGAAGGAACTTCTGAATATTCCCGATAATTATCATGTTCTTTTTCTTGGTGGAGGTGCAAGTACACAGTTCTTTGATGTACCGGCCAACCTGTTAAAAAGTAAAGCAGCCTACCTGGAGACAGGCTCATGGGCAAAGAAAGCAATTAAAGAGGCTAAATTTTATGGGGAAGTTGAGGTTGTAGCTTCATCGGCTGACAAAAATTTCTCATATATTCCTAAGGGTTATTCTATCCCTGAAGATGTTGACTATTTCCATATAACAAGTAATAATACAATCTACGGAACAGAGATTCATGAAGATATAGATAGTCCTGTTACCCTGGTAGCAGATATGTCGTCAGACATCATGAGCCGTCCGGTTGATGTTTCTAAATATGGTATCATTTATGGTGGTGCACAGAAGAATGTTGGTCCTGCCGGTGTTTCATTCGTAATTGTACGTGAAGATATACTTGGAAAGACTGGTCGCCCTATTCAAACTATGGTTGATTACCGCACACATATAAGCGATTCGGAGAAAAACCGCTCAATGTTTAATACTCCTCCTGTATTCTCTATATTTGTTATGCATGAAACCCTTAAATGGCTCAAGGAGCAGGGCGGGGTAGAAGCAATCTATAAACTCAATAAAGAGAAAGCCGGAATGCTTTATGATGAAATCGACAGAAATAAACTTTTTGTTGGAACAGCTGCAAAAGAGGATCGCTCAATTATGAATGTATGTTTCGTAATGAAAGAAGAGTATAAAGATAAAGAGACAGAATTCCTGAAATTTGCAACAGAAAGAGGTATGGTTGGAATAAAAGGACACCGTTCGGTTGGCGGTTTCCGTGCATCAATCTATAATGCCTGTCCAAAAGAAGCGGTTGAAGCTCTTATCAAATGTATGCAGGATTTTGAGGCTCAGAATTAAGAGATAGAACTAAACTTTTTAAATAATAAGGGAGTATCACCATTGTGATACTCCTTTTTTTTATTCATACTTAATATAAACTAAACATATACCTCGCCTTAACATTATACACTCTTTCATCTTTTTTATATAAGGTATATAAGAAGAAGGTAAGGCCAATGCAAGAGTTTGGTAAAATCCTTTTTAGGTCAGATTTAGGGTGTTATAATTATTTAACTATAAAAAAATACGAAAACATTTGACTATTACGAAAATGTCGTACATTTGTGATGTAATAATATTGATTATTTGAAGTAGTCTAAAAATAAATGATTATGGAACGATTAACACCTCAGGAAGAAAATGTGATGTTGCATGTGTGGCAGCTTAATGAATGTGCAATTAAAGATGTTGTTGAAAGGATGGAGGAACCCCGTCAGCCATATACAACTGTTGCATCAATATTCAATAATCTTGAGAATAAAGGATATTTGACAAAAAGAAGATTCGGTAACGTAAAAGTGTATAAGCCAAAAATTACAGAATCAGCATATAAAAAACACTTTTTGTCTGATGTAGTGAAAAGTTATTTCGATAACTCATACAAAGAGCTGGTATCTTTCTTTGCGAAAGAGCAGAAGATTAGTGCTGATGATCTTCAAGAGATTGTGCGCCTAATCGAAAATAGTCAGAGGTAGAAATTTAAACACACTAAAAATCAGCGATCATGCATCCAATATTAGTATACATTTTACAGGTTAATTTTGCATTGGTGCTGTTCTATCTCCTTTTTACACTTCTGTTTAAAAGAGATACGTTTTTGAAAATCAGGAGGTTCTATTTCCTCTCGGCATTACTCTTTTCAGTTATATACCCACTTTTGGTTGTTCCCGGATTGAGTGATTTCTGGAATTTCAGATTCAGTGAGCCTCAGACGGTTGAAGCAACAGTTTTCTTTGAGGCACCAACACTTGAAGTGATGGTTGAAGAATCGGAAGCAGAAGCTGCCTCGTTAAATATCCCCTGGGAGCAGATCTTTATCACACTTTATATAGCTGTGACGATCTTCTTTATCCTAAGATTTTTATGGCAACTGATTTCAATCTTCAGGATTCGATTAAAGAGTGAAGAGACAGAGGTCTTGGGTATAAAGGTTTACGATCTTAAAGATAATATAACTCCATTTTCGTTCTTCGGGATGATCTTTGTAAACTCAGAAATGCACTCAAAGGAGGAATTGGAGCAAATTATAATTCATGAGCATACACACGTAAGTGAAAAACACTCTCTCGATATAATGCTTGTGGAATCTATATTACTTTTTTCATGGTGGAATCCCGCTGTTTGGCTTCTAAAGCGAGAAATGGCAATGAACCTTGAGTACCTTGCCGATGTAGGTGTGCTTAGAGAGGGCGTTGACAGCAGGGAGTATCAATATCACCTGTTACGATTGACTTATCATGAAACTGCAGTTCAGATAGTAAATAACTTTAATGTATCACAATTAAAACAGAGAATTATGATGATGAATAAAACCAGGTCTTCTTCACTGAAGTTGGCTAAATACTTAACCATTTTGCCTATATTCTTTATTCTGATTGCTGCAAACAGTTCGTATGCCGGTGAGAAAGATCAGAGTCTTCAGGAACCCCCACCTGTAAAGAAAGAAGTAACAGAAGAAATATTTGTAGTAGTTGAGCAACAACCTGAATATCCGGGAGGACAGGAAGCAATGATGAAATTTTTGTCAGACAGCATAGTTTATCCGGAAGAAGCAAAAGCCAAAGGCATACAGGGCAGGGTGATTTGCAATTACGTTGTAATGAAAGATGGATCTATTGACGATGTTAATGTTGTTAGGGGTGTTGATCCATTGCTGGATGCAGAAGCTGTAAGAGTTTTAAAGTCAATGCCTGCCTGGAAACCCGGCAAGCAGAGAGGACAAGCTGTTAATGTGAGATACACTCTTCCTTTGGAATTCAGACTTGATAATAAGCCTTTATCAGAAGAGAAAAAAGAGGAGCTTCAAAGAATTAAGGATAGTTTTGTAGAGGCCGAATTTCCAGGTGGAGAGAGTGCATATTTTAAATATTTAACTGAGAGCATTAAGTATCCTGTTATTGCTCAGGAAAACGGTATTCAGGGATTGGTTTTAGCAAGATATAGAATTCTTTCTAATGGAAAAGTTGAATTCATTGATATAACAAATGGAGCTGATCCTTTGCTGGGGAGGGAAGTACAGCGAATTATTGAGGGGATGCCTGACTGGACACCCAGTAGAATTGATGGCAAGGGTACCACCAGTGTTGCTACTTTAACTGTGCAATTTCGCTTGCAAGGTGATAACACAAAACCTTATGATGGTCCACCATTACCCGAAAATGCTATTGTTGTAGTTGGGTATGCTTCATGATAAAAGTTTATAAAAAAACTCCCCCACGGGGAGTTTTTCTTTCAAACAATCACTTCAAACGGGAGCTTTCAGTAATGAGTCTCCCGTTATGTTTTTTAATTGAATATATCATCAATTCCTTCGCTTTGTACAGGCTCGGTACTTTTGTAAAAGTCAGGTGAGTATCTCTCTGATCCTGCGCAGGGATTGAAATCTTCCGGGATATCAAATTTGCCATCATCAGTATAGTTCAGTTCAGGATCGGCATACACCTTCTGGTAGAAGAGACCATGCAGGGGAAGCGCCATACTGGCTCCCTGACCATATGCCATCTGATCGAAATGTATCGAGCGTTCTTCTCCTCCTACCCAGGCACCTGCAACAAGATCTGGTGTGAACGACATAAACCAACCGTCGGAGTTGTTATTGGTTGTACCAGTTTTACCACCCATAGCACCTTTTAAGTTGTATCTCCAGCGTAGACGGTTACCTGTACCTCCATCAACTACTGCTGTTAGCATATCCAGCATCTTGTAAGATGTTGATTCACTGAATATTTCCTTCATTCGGGGAACAAAAGCTGAAATCTCATTGCCGTATGAATCCTCAATACGGGTAACCAGCAGTGGTTCAACACGTATGCCTTTATTTATAAAAGACGAATAAGCTCCAACCATCTCATAAACAGACGCATCGTTTGGTCCTAATGCAAGAGAAACAACAGGATCGGCAGGCGTTTTTAGTCCAAATGACTGCAACATCCTTGCAAATGCATATGGAGAAAACTGCCCCATAAGATAAGCTGTTACCCAGTTGCTTGAACGCTGAAGTCCCCATTTAATAGTAACAGTCTCTCCACTTGTATGTCCTGGGTTTCTTGGTGTCCATGGATTGCCATTCTCATCCATAAGAGTGATTGGTTGATGAACTAAAGGTGTGCAGGGAGTTAATCCCTCTTCCATAGCCAAAGTGTAAAGATATGGTTTGATTGTAGAACCAATCTGACGTTTTCCGGTTGTTACCATATCATACTTGAAGAACTGATAATCCGGTCCTCCTACATAAGCTTTAACATGCCCTGTGTAAGGATCCATTGCCATAAAGCCGGTACGCAGATAGTTTTTGTGATAGCGTATTGAGTCCCACGGAGTCATTACAGTATCAATCTCGTGATGCTCCCATGAAAAAACCTTCATTTCAACGGGCTGTTCTTTGAAATTCTTAATGATATCAGCTTCAGACATACCTTCGTTCCTTAAAATACGGTAACGATCGGTCTGCCTCATTGCTCTAAGCATCAGGTCTTCTACCTGATCACTTACCTCACGTGAGTATGGAGCATATGACCTTCCTCTTTTTTCTCTGAAAAATTCATTCTGCAGATATCCTCCCATATGTTCGGTTACAGCATCTTCGGCATGTTTCTGCATACGGGAATCGAGAGTGGAGTATATCTTAAGTCCATCTGTATATATATTATACTTGGAACCGTCTGATTTAAAGTTTTTATTACACCATCCATAGAGAGGATCTTCAATCCATGCTAATGAGTCCTCTGTGAACTGCTGATTCTGCCAAGAAGCGTAGTTCTTTCTCTGAGGTTTCTCAGCCATCATTATTTTAGCAAGATGTTGACGATAATAGGGAGCAGAGATATCGATGTGACCTGAACGGTTGAAGTCGATCTCCAAAGGCAACTGCTTAAGTGAATCAAACTCCTGACGTGTTATATGCCCTGCTTTACGCATCTGACTAAGAACAACGTTACGTCTATCAAGAGTTATCTCGGGACGTCGTACAGGGTTGTAAAGAGATGAGTTTTTGAGCATGCCGATAATTGTTGCAGCCTCCTCAATTGAAAGTTCTCGTGGGGTTTTATTGAAGTAGGTGCGTGTGGCAGATTCAATACCCACGGCATTATAATTGAAGTCATATTTATTCAGATAGAGATTAATAATCTCATCCTTTGTGTAGTAGCGTTCGAGTTTTGCAGCAATTACCCACTCAACAGGCTTTTGGAAAACACGCTGAAGCTTGCTGGTAGCCCTGGGAGAGTAGAGCAGTTTTGCCAGCTGCTGAGTAATTGTACTACCACCTCCACTCTCTTCTCTCTGCAGAATTACTGTTTTGAATATTGCTCTACCCAGACCGATGATATCAATTCCCGAATGTGAATAGTATCGAATATCTTCAGTAGCAACCAATGCGCTGATAAGATGTGGTGATAGGTCGGAATAATCGATCATGATTCGATTGTCATCACTAAGTGAGTAGGTGAAAAGCAGCTCATTATCAGATGATATCACCTGAGATGCATATCGGTCAATAGGATTTTCAAGTTCGTCGATATTGGGCAGATAACCTATTGCTCCAACAGAGAGCAATCCAAAGAAAACTATAACAGCAGCCACCATCAGTCCAAATATACCCCAAAGAGTTTTAATTATACCACGTTTGGTTTTATTATAACCCTTTTTGTTTCCGCTGTCGGCTCCAGTTTTTTTGTTGTTTGTTGTTGTTTTTTTCTTACTCATAATTCAGTAGAGTCTCTACAGGATATTATACATGTTGCAAAGATGGCGCAAAAGTACACAAAACCAGTGACTAGAAGAAAGAAGTATTATTAAAAATAGTTTTTTAGGGAGTTTCGGCACATTATGAAACTCCCTTATATTAATCAATATTACCCTTAATTTATTCGGCTCTTAGAATTTAAAAGTGAACCCACCGGCAATATTAATTCCCTGTGCAGGGTAACCATACCAGATGTCATACCTCTGAGAGAAGAGATTATTTGCCTTCACATTCAGAGAAAACGAGTCATTTATATCATAAACAGCTCCCAGATTGAGATCGTTTATATTATCCATTTTAACATTCACCCTTTCAAAATTGTCAATCCTCTCGGAGAAAGTCCATCGGTCACTTGCCAGATAGTAGTTAAGAGTTAGCTTTAGATTGCTGATAATATCAAGTGTTGCCTTGATATCAGTTTCAAAACCGGGTTTGTTATAAGCCATTGGATCACTAACTTCTACACCATTAGATGTCATCTCAGCAGCTTCAAAGAAGTTCTTTTTTAAACGTAGTGATAAATTGAGAGGTGACCATATATTTGTTTGAATCATACCTCCTACAAAAGAGTGGGTGAGACTACCATATATGGGTTTAAGGGACTCCATAAATGGTCCGAATGCATCGTCACCAATGATGTCGCGACCATTTAAAATGAGAAAGTGCTCATCTTCTGTTTTCTTATATCCACCGAATAGGTCAAACCTGAAGCCACTCAGTTCACCAATCTTTAATCCTGCTTCTATATCCAGATGTGAAAAAGATGGGTTAACTGGTGCAAATGCAAGGAAGTACCTTGATTCATTCATCATATCCAGCAGAGTATTACTGTCAAATCCACCATGTATGGTTGCATAAACAGATGAATAATCAGTAAATCCTAACTTAAGATCTACATTAGGAACAACTCGGATTTTTGTACCTCCAGTTGATTGGAAAAGAATGTCAGCCCCAAGTTTAGCGTACCTGTTGAGTTCGCCAAAACGTATATATGGGGATGCATTTAAAAGAAAATAATTATCTCTTTCGCCATTATATAGAGCTGTCAGAAAAGAACCATCGACACCAATTTTGCTGCCTCCTCCAAAAGGTTTGTCAACTCCAATGCCGGCATGAATTTCATTTCCTTTCATCCAATCATATACAGGAGTTTCACTTCTTTTTGTATTGAAGTTGTTAAAGTCGATAAATACATTATAGTTCAACAGATCGTTTTTAGCAGATTCAAGAGCAACCATAGCATTCAGTACTCCCAGACTGTTTTTCTCGTTATCGAAGAAACGTTCATTTCCGAAAGTATTTCCATAATAGTTAAACTGTGAATTGAGGTACGAGATGTGCATATTGAGTTTGGCAGTCTCTGCATTATGGCTGTATACCAGTTTACCGATATTATCCATAAAAAAAGCATTGTTGCCGGCAGGATCTGACTCCTGTACATAATTTATATCACCGTTTGTGGAGTTATGCAGGAAAGAAAAAGCAAGGTTATGCTTAGCATTATCAACCAGCCTGTATCCCAATCCACCATTAAAGTTTGCATAATTGCCGGCATTAAAGAATAGGTAACCTCTCTTCATACTGTAGGGAATCTCAGTCATAATATCTCCTGGACGCGGAAGTGCTATTTCAAGAGGAGGAGCAATTCGTCCTGCCCAGTTGGAGTAATTGGTGTTTGCCTTTTGTACGGTTGGCTCTCGCAATGCAGGCAGAGAATTGATCTTGTCAGCATCCAGCAGAGTAGGGTTAAACTCCCTCTCAAGCTCCATCTGTCTTCTCAACAAAGAGTCCTGTGTCTGAGCAAATAGTCCGGCAGACAAGGTTAATGCAGTAATTATTATATATATCTTTCTCATATTTAGTTGTCAGTTTGAATATTCATAAAATCAATTTCCCAATCTTGCATTTATCATCTGCTGAATATCAGCTTCTGTGCCTTTATAGTTATTCCTTAAACTTTCGAGATATTGTTTTGCCTGAAACTCATCACCTTTAGCAAGGTATGTATCTGAAAGAACTATAAGTGCACGTGCCATCCAGTATTGATGAGGAGTACCTTTCTGCATAAACTCTTTAACCTGAGCTTCAGCCCTGTCATAAGAGCTCTGTTTGTAATATATGTCTGCAAGAATGAACTGAGCCTCTGATCCATAAGCACTTCTTGTGTCATTTGCAATAAATTGAAAATCTGCAATCGCACTGTTTATTTCGTTAACCTGCAGATATGCCTTACCGCGTATGTATCTTACTTCAGTAATTATCTCTGCCGAAAGAGAGTTGCTTGCAAGTAATTCTGTAGCAGCCCTTACAGCATCATGATGATTGCCCAGTTGAGATTGAGTGCGAACTATACCCAGTTGTCCGATCTGCTTGTTAGTAGCATTCCTTGCTGAGTTGGAAAGTCTTGCGTAATCTGAAAGTGCCTGTTGCAGGTTGCCATTCTGATATTCTGTCTGCGCAGTATAGATTAAAGCATTGTCGAGAAACTTGATATTACCTGCATCGATTACCCTTCTGAAATGAGATAAAGCTTCCTGTTTGTTATTCTTTTCATCAGCAATAGTTCCCAGATAATAGTGAGCATCACTGTTATAGGCACCATTTGGATATGACTGCAGATAGCGGTTCATTGCTGTTTCAGCCTCTGAACGGTTACCTCTCATATAAACACTCTCAGCTGCAAGGTAGGTTAAAGAGTCCTGCTTTGAAGTAGATATTCTTAATCCTCCTGGTAGTGAATTCGCATAATCAACATATGATTGTATGTCATTAATATCCCTGTAAACCGTTTCAAGAGAAATCAGCGCATTACGTGCATCATCTGATCCCGGGAAATTGGTTATTACATTTTTATAGGCCTGAATACTTTGCTGATAATTGCCAATGTTGTAGTATAGCTGACCAAGCTGAACACCACCCTGACTGGTGAGGGGACTTCTAGGGAAATCATTTACCAGTCGCTGTAATACACTTATTGCTTCGTTTTCCCTATTGAGCATTGTTAAAGCGCGACTCTTCTCATATAGTGCATCGTCGAAATATTGCGAGTTGGGATATCTGTTCATAAGATTATCCAGTGCAGTAATTTTACCCTGGTAGTTGCGTTGCAAACCGAGTACAAAAGCACGTTGGTATGCTGCATAATCGGCTGCAGAGGGATTGGCATCGGCAGCCTGTGCGTAATATCTTTCAGCATCACTAAAATTACGGTTAAAATAGTAACTGTCTCCTATTCTGTTTAGTGCATCGGCATATTCACTTTTACTGCGGTTTGTTTCAGTAGAGATATATTTCTGAAAAGAGCCAACCGCTTGTGAGTATTGCTGTTGTTTGAATTGTGAGTAACCAAGGTTATACCACCCAATAGAGTAATTTTCATCGGAAGGGGATGCATTTTGTGTGAACTGTCTGAAATCACTTGCTGCACTGGTGTAGTTGCCCATGCGATAGTATGCCTCTCCTCGCCAGAAGTAGGCATTGTTACGTGCTTTTGTGTCGTAGTTACCCATACCGACACTGTTATTGAAGTATTGAACTGCCTGGTTCATATTTCCATTGATAAATTCTTGAGCACCAAGCTGAAATAGTACCATCTGTTTAGCTTCCTGAATTCTTCTTCCTGGGTTGCTTATACGGTTTATTGCGTTTAGGGCAGCCTGGTAATCCTTTGTTGTCAGGAATGTTTCGGCTAAAATGTCGTTTACCTGATCGGTATATTGAGAATTTGGGAACTGTTGAAGGAAGTTCTCGAAAAGTGATATTGACTCACTGAAGACCGAGAAATTAGTCTCATGAGCAAGCAGTGCGTAGTTGAACATTGCTGTTTCTCTTACTTGTGGACTGAAATTGTGCCTTGAGGCAGCTTCGAATGCCATTTGTGCCTGCTGTTTCTGGTTGAGTCTCAGGTATGTTTGTCCCAACTGCAGTTGTGCATTTTGCGATAGCTCATCTGGTTCGCCAACAGCTTGCTGGAACATTCTCAGTGCTTCGTTGTATTTTCCTGTCTCAAAATAGGATAGCCCCATGAAGTAGGCATCACCGCGAAGTGGTTTTTCCGCACCTAATAGATATCTCTCATAATATGGTATAGCACGGGTGGGCTGACCAAGACGATAATAACTGTTACCCAGTATACGGCTAAGCTCTGTGTTGTGTTCACTTACAGGATATCTTGTTATGAATGCATCGGAAAGTCGTATAGCATCTTCAATTCTACCATCAAAGAATGCTGACTGAGCAGTGTAGAAGGCAACATCTTCCTGATATAAAGGATTATTCCTTAGTCTATCGAAACGACTCATCGCAGTTGAATAATTTCCGTTGGCATACTCAATATATCCAAGATAGAAATCAGCTGCATCGCGGTATTTGCGACTGTTCTGTGACAAAAGTCCAAAATACCTTCTGGCTTCATCTCTGTTTCCCAGTTGCATTTGTGTGTAACCTAAACGGAAGCTGTAATCCTCCTGTTCATCGAGTGAGAGATAATCTAGATCAGCCATGTTAAACCACTGAAGAGCGTTCTGCCACTCTTTTTTGTCGTAGTAGTTAGAGGCAATAAGAAAATTTACCTGATGTTTGTGTACTGTTTCAGGATAACTTTCCAGGAACTCTTTTAGTATCTCTCCACTATTTTCATTTCCCTTTCGAAATGAAGAAACTGCAATCATATAGGCTGCCTCTTCTTTAAGAATCCGATCATTGCTCCCGGAAATATATTCTTTAAGAATGTCCTGGGCACCTGTATAGTTCCCTTCGAGAAACATCTCTTTTCCCTGGTTAAAGAGTCGTTCCGGTTGAGAGTTATAGACAGATTTCTGTGCCGGGGATGCGTGTGTTATTAAGGCAAGAGTAAAAACAAAGATAATTTTCTTCATGTTTTTGAGTATAATTAATTTACCTTTTACATTATTCATATGATCTAAGTTATGTTTGTTCTGTTCAGATATATCTTGATTGATGTGGTTTAATCTTAATGTAACAATTTGTCGTAAACGTGAGAATATTTTAATTTAATATTTATTCTGAATCAACAATTCAACTCCTTTACGGATAGAGAGTAGTCCGAAATCATCAGGATTGAGTTTGTCCAAAGCAATAAACTTCAGATCAGAAACATCATCCTGCGCTTTTAAGTTGCTGAAGTCATCTACGTTACATTTAAAGAAAAGATCTACAGTGTGTACTTCGAAGCCCGAATATACATAAATATTTGGTATTGAGAAAAGGTACTTTAACGAAATTACATCAAGGTTAGTCTCTTCCATAATCTCCCTTTTCACAGCATTTTCGGCAGTTTCACCTACATCAATAAAACCTCCGGGAAGATCGTAGGTTCCTTTTGCAGGGCCTTTAGCCCTGCGGGCAACTAAAATCTCTCCTTTGCTGTTTTCAATCACTGCAACAGATGCTGCAGATGAGTTGTAATAGTAGGTAAACCCACAATCAGCACACTTCTTGGATTTTTCGTTATTTTCCTGGAAATGTGCTGAACCACATCTGGGACAGAAGGTGAATTGATAAAGTGGGTGATTCATTTGATTGCAGCTTATTTACTCTTCATTTCCACTATTGAGGTCTTCGGAAGTGAACTGTTTCGTTTATCAACTGCAACAACCAAATTGTCGGCAAGCTGACTGAATGCGACTCCTGTGATGCTGTCCTGATTTAGTGCTACAGGCTGGCCATCATCACCTCCTTCACGAATGCTTTGAACGATAGGTATCTGTCCAAGCAGATTGTAGCCCTGTTCTTCTGCAAGCCTTTTACATCCTTCTTTTCCAAAAAGGTAGTATCTGTTTTCTGGCAGCTCAGCTGGTGTGAACCATGACATATTCTCTACCAGACCAAGAATTGGAACATTTACCTTATCACCTGTAAACATACTTATACCTTTACGGGCATCTGCCAGAGCAACCTCCTGAGGTGTGCTCACTATAACTGCACCAGTAATGGGTACTGTCTGTACAAGTGTAAGATGAATATCGCTTGTACCTGGAGGGAAATCTATGAGGAAATAGTCCAGATCGCCCCAATCAGCATCAGCGATCATCTGCTTAAGTGCATTGCTCGCCATTGCACCTCGCCATACAACTGCATCATTCTTGTTTACAAAGAAACCTATTGAGAGCATTTTAATGCCATAATTCTCGATGGGAACCATGAGGTCACGACCATCTTTCTTTGCCAATGCAGGTGAGGAGTCCTCCACTCCAAGCATTTTAGGTACAGAAGGACCGAAAATATCGGCATCGAGAAGGCCAACCTTATAACCTTTTAGTGCCAGAGCTACTGCAAGGTTAGTGCAGACGGTACTTTTACCTACACCACCTTTTCCCGAAGCTACAGCTATTATGTTCTTTACTCCGGGCAACAATTCAGGTAGTTCAGGTCTTGGTGCTTGCTTTGATTTCACAGATATGTTTCCAACGATATCTATATCTTTATCAGCATAGGTTAGAATAGCTTGCTCTGCCATCTTTACCAGAGATTTAATGAAAGGATCGTGAGCTTTCTCTGTTATAAGGGAAAAACTCACTTTCATACCCTCTATACGTATATCGTCTTCTACCATTCCTGCAGAAACGATGTCCTGACCGGTTCCCGGATATCGCACATTTTTAAGTGCATCAATTATAAGTTGTGGATATATTGCCATAATTATAAGTTTTCAATTTGAATATTCAATTTAACTGACGCTGTGTATTTAATGATCATATCAGCCTGAATATCTTATTAATCTTTGTTTTCATTTATGTTTCTCCTGCTTCTTCCGAAGCTGCGGTAGTTATCTTTTTCGATTTCTATATCTGGTTCTATCCAGTCGGTCTTCTCCTTGCAGATAAATTTGATATATTTAATAGATAAACCGCGTTCTAGCCACTGTTGTTCATAGAATGTCTGAATTCCTAATATGTCATCCTCAGGGACAGAGTTGTACAGATCGTCAGTATCAAAAAGCACATTTAGCTGATTCTCCTTAATCATTGCACTTGTATAACTATAAAGGAAATTACTGTCGGTTTTAAGATGTATAACACCATTGTCCTTGAGTATTTTGCAATATTCTTTCATGAATCTGGTTGAAGTCAGACGTTTGTTTACTTTCTTCATTTGCGGATCAGGGAAGGTAATCCAAATCTCTGAAACCTCATTATCTGAGAAGAAATAGTTTATCATCTCAATATGAGTGCGGATGAATGCAACATTATCAAGATTATCATTGAGGGCTTCAGTAGCACCTTTCCAGATACGAGCTCCTTTGATATCAATGCCTATAAAGTTTTTGTCTGGAAACTTACGAGCAAGGCCAACTGTGTACTCTCCTTTACCACAGCCAAGTTCAAGTATAATTGGATTGTTGTTTTTAAAATGGGTATTCCATTTACCCTTTAGAGGGAAGCCCTCTGTTTCCAATGTTTTAAAGGAATATTGAAATACATTGCTGTACGTTGCCATCTCGGCGAATTTGGCTAGTTTGTTTTTTGCCATTTGAGACTAAATTCGATTAACTGCTAAACAAATACATAGCAAAAGTAACATTTAAACGTTAAAAACAGAAATTTTCGATTATTGATTAACAGGTAGATTTAAAATTGACTACATTTAAGCTTTAATTTAGATGTATATACCATTGATAAGTTAGCTCAAATAGATAAAAAGTGAACCAAAACAGTTTTTGACTATCATAATTTTAGTATTTAGAGAAGTAATGTGTATTTTTGTAAAAATAATATTTATTAAACAAGCTATTTAACATGAGAGTAAATGATGTTATGACTCAACTGGAAGCTAAGCACCCAGGTGAGTCGGAGTACTTGCAGGCTGTAAGAGAAGTATTAGTTTCTATTGAGGATGTTTATAATCAGCATCCTGAATTTGAAAAAGCCGGTATTATTGAACGTATAGTAGAACCCGACCGTGTTTTCACATTTCGTGTACCATGGGTTGATGACAATGGCAAAGTACATGTGAACATTGGGTATCGTGTACAGTTCAACGGTGCTATTGGTCCATACAAGGGAGGAATACGTTTCCATCCATCAGTATCTTTATCTTCACTGAAGTTCTTAGGGTTTGAGCAAACATTTAAGAATGCACTCACAACATTGCCTATGGGTGGTGGTAAAGGTGGTTCTGACTTTGCACCTAAAGGGAGGTCACAGGCCGAAATAATGCGTTTTTGCCAATCTTTTGTAATGGAACTTTGGAGAGTTATTGGTCCTGATACTGATGTTCCTGCAGGTGATATTGGAGTAGGTGCCAGAGAAGTTGGCTATATGTACGGTATGTACAAAAAACTTGCCCGTGAGCATACTGGTACTTTCACAGGAAAGGGTCTCTCTTTCGGTGGTTCAAAATTGCGTCCTGAGGCTACTGGTTTCGGAGCTCTCTATTTTGTTCAGAAAATGTGTGATGAGTTTCATATAGGCTTAAGAGGTAAGACAGTAGCTGTTTCTGGTTTTGGAAACGTGGCATGGGGCGCTGTTACGAAAGCAACAGAACTGGGTGCAAAAGTGGTGACAATTTCTGGTCCTGATGGTTATATTTATGACGAAGAGGGTATTAATACACCAGAGAAGATTGAATATATGCTTGAACTGCGCAATTCGGGAGAGGATATTGTAGCTCCTTATGCTGATGAGTTTCCAAGTGCTAAATTCTACCCGGGTAAGAAGCCGTGGGAGTGCAAAGTAGATATAGCTCTTCCATGTGCAATTCAGAATGAACTAAATCTAGAAGATGCTAAACAACTGAAAAGTAATGGTGTAATTCTTGTTGCTGAGGTGTCCAACATGGGTTGTACATCAGAGGCAGTGGATTTCTTTACTGAGAACGAGATGCTGTTTGCACCTGGTAAAGCTGTAAATGCCGGTGGTGTTGCATGTTCAGGATTAGAGATGACTCAAAATGCAATGCATTTGTCATGGGATAATGATGAAGTGGACAGATGGCTGCGTCAGATAATGAATAACATTCACCAGCAATGCGCTGCCTATGGCAAGGAAGGTGATTATATCAACTACGTAAAGGGAGCTAACATTGCCGGATTTATGAAAGTTGCTGATGCAATGATGGCTCAGGGAGTTGTGTAGAACCTTACTCTGTCAATATACATTTCAACCGGGAGCGTTTCGGGATCTACTTTACCAACCCAGCTTCCTCCAAGCTGCATATCTATAAGCAGATAGAAGTCCTGATCATTGAATGGGAACTGTCCCACTTTATCAGTTTCAATTCTTGGATATTGGAAAGTAAGATTATTATTTACGAAAAAGGACAGAGTGTCTTTCCTTTTTTCTACAGCATATGTATTATAATCCTCCGGATTTATAGGGGCAGTTGCTCCATTCGGAGGATTTTTTATGTTTAAATTATAGGTGTAATTAGTATGAACTGTCTGATATACAATTGAATCGTAATCAAGTCGTTCCATAATATCAATCTCACCTCCATGTGGCCATTGTGCGTCTTCGGGCAGCATCCAGAAAGCAGGCCATGCACCTTTAGCTCCATTTAGTTTTGCTCTTATTTCTAAACGTCCTTCGCCGAATACTATCTTATCTTTAGTATATACACCTCCGGTTATAAAAGGTGCTGTATCATTTGGTAATACATTGTTAACTATTCCTCTTAAAATCAGATTGCCGTTAGCTACTTCGTAAAGTGAGTCATAATCACTCATGTAATTATTCCAGTCACTCTTCCCCCTTGGTATTTTCGACCATACAGTATAGTCAATATCTGAACCATCGAAATCTTCTTCCCAGACTAATTGCCATTCTGCTTTTATCTCTTTTGGCCTTTGGCTGTTACAGGATACTAAACCTGAAATCATTACTAAAACTATAACAATTATTGATGTGTACTTCATTTCTTCTTTTATTTAACTATTACATCAAAGATATACTTATTGTAATTGATTAGGACTCAATTCATGAATATATTGTAAACAGAATGAGTTCTTTATCTATTATGTCAGAAATGTAAACATATGTTATGTCGTTAATTTACAGCTGTTTATTAACTGTATCTAGAGAGTCGGCGTAGTACCTCTAAACTCATTCGACTATTATGATATGGACATTTCCAGGCTGAAATTTTAGGTGCTGTTGTGTTGAGCTGCCCATCATTTCCAAATCCCCAGAACCATTCACCATACTCTTTATCTACAAAATTCTCTTCAGTAAACTTCCAGGCAGATAGTGCATGGTCAATCCATACATCATCTTTTGTCAACTCCCAAGCATTTATGAAACCGACAACTGCTTCAGCCTGTACCCACCATTGCAGCGATATTGAATTAACACCATCAACCGATTCATTTGTCAAACTACCATTCTTATTTAATGCTTCTAATGTAGATTCAGCCATAGCAATTGACGCTTTCTCCACTTTTTCAATAAGTTCTATATCACCCAATACTTCAGCAGCTTCGAGCATTAGCCATGAACATTCAATATCATGACCATAAGATTTAATATTAGTAATACTTTTCCAATCATGGTCAAAAAAATAGTATAGACGATTAGTTTCTGGATTTATTATCTTTTCAAGAGTGAGGATAATCATTTCTTGCAATCGATCCTTAACAACAGGAGATTGCCATACCCTGTATAGATTTGTGAGAGCCTCTATTATATGTAAACTCGTATTCATAGTTTTTGCTGCATCTCCAATCTCATTTATTGAGCTATCAGTAACAGGCGACCAGTCTCTGTTGTAAATTTCCCCATAACCTCCATATAATGTGTCATGAGCATGCTCTTCTAATCTTAGGAATGTGTTTTTAGCATGTTCTAATGCCGACCTGTTACCTGTTGCCATCACATATTCAGATAGCCCATAGATAAGAAATGAATTGGCATATATGCTTTTTATTTCATTTATCCAGTTGCCAGTATTGTCAACTGTATAAACAGCGCCTCCATATACTGTATCTATAAAATTATCTTCAATATAGCTATAGGCTCTGTCAGCAACTGAGAGAAAGCGTTCATCCCTATCTTTAATATAAAGAGATGAAAATGTCCAAAGAATGCGAGAATTCAGTATTAAGCCTCTTTCTGTTTCGGGATTTCCATTCCCCTCAGAATCAACCATTCCGTAAAACCCTCCATTAATACTATCTATACTGTAGTTAAGCTAAAATGGTATTACATTATCATATAAATTTTCCTCAACAGATAAAACTAAATGATTTAGTTTCTCTGATGAGCCGATTTCTTGTGCATAAGAAATGCAATGTACAGCTACTAGAAATAATAACAAATATTTTTTCATTACATATTTCTCAATGAGATTAGATAACGCTATCTCGTAAAAGACTTATTGTTCTGTCAATAATTGCTGTGCTGCCAAAACAAGAAACATATAGTGTGAAGACCCTCCTCCCATTACATATTCAACCTGTTGCCACAAAAAAGGAAACTCAAGTAATTCGGGAAAGTCAGGTCGAATCAATGCTGTACCTGAAATAACACCCCCAGGAATATATGACCAGTCAGCTCTGTTTAAACCGTATCCAACTGTTGCTGAATTTACTCCAATACCCGAAGCAAATGATGCAGTGTTAGATCCTGGATGACATCCTAAGATGAAGTTAAGTGCATTGTAAATATATTCAGTTCCAAAAATATCAGGATATGACTTATGTAGAAAATAGTGTTTGAATCCGAACTCCTGAATATTCCATCCGGCTCCCCAGATGTGCGGGCGGTAAGGAATTCCGTAAGGTGTTTCAGCGGCTTGAGTGTCCAGGTTATTTTTCAGACTATGCAGTGATTGTTCAATAGCTTTAGAGAATGCAGTATCGTTAATTCTCTTTTCTGCTCTTCCAAGAAACCAACCTAAACTATTTATATTTTTTACTATATAATCTGTTTCTTTGAGAAGCCACTCTTTATATTTAACATCACCGGTTGTAAGATATAGTTCAACAGCAGCATGCACCTTTGCTGATTTAGAGCGATTATTCTCCTCTGTGATTTCATAAATCTCCTTGGCGCACTCTATAGCCTGAATGCTTAGAGTATCATTAAAACCTTTCAATGCCCTTGATGCAGCAGCCACATTTGCTGCAGTAGTCAGTTCTCTGGCGGGATTATTCTCAGTAAACACCCATCGGTCATCATTATTACCAATCTCATTATCAGTCATAGCAGACGCATCTCCAAGAAGAACATAATCACGCAGACTGTTAGTGATTATCCCCCTGTATAAACGACCCAGTGAACGGTAAGCTCCAACAACAGACAATGTTCCATTTTCAATCTGTTGCAGCAGATCAGGCTTCCCGTCTGGCTGATGAATCTCTGTTATACGTGAGTGCTGATCAATAGTTGTAACATCATAATCTACATTAAAAGCCTCATAAGCTAAGGTTAAAATATAGGTTTCACCCGCCTGAGATTCTACTCTTAAGTCAAAGTCACCAGCATCATGCCAGCCTCCTATATTCAGACCTGGTACAAAATCACCCGGATTGAACTTAGTAAGTGTTGACGGCCCCTGTACATAACCATCAATATGGTTGAAATCAACAGGTGCCATCCGAGCATCGTCAAAGTGACACAGATCATGCCAAACACGATACTTCTCGTTTACTCTCATATGGCACATTTGAACAGGTAGGAAGTACTCAAGTACCGGTTGCCAGACTCCTCTGTCATATATATCCTTTGATATTCTAAAGATGCTTGATTTTGAATCACCGTAAATAACCTGGTATAAACCTTCTTCTTTGATATCTGAAAAATCAAATTTTAAATAGCTGTAACGTAAGAATTCACCCCATTTTTTACCATCATCTTTAAATATCTCTTTTACTCCATCAGAAGTAATCTTGTATAAAACAGGAGTGTCGCGACCTATATCCTTTTTATCCAGCTCGATAACAGCTACTTTAGGTTGATTTGGATGATATCCTACCTGTGAGGTTTGTACAACAGGTGTATATAGCCAATCTTCAACAACATTTGGTGTAATTACCCATTTGATTGCTTCTTTTGTTATTCCTTCAGGAACTTCACTTCTAACGACAAACCATCCATTGTTGTGATTCATCCTCCCATCATATAATTTTAGTTCTGTTCTTAACGATTCAATTGTGTAATTATTATATGGATCATCGGGTCGGACAACAAAACGTTTGCCTGTAGCATATGGCTCGGATACAATATCGTCAGCTATAATGGGACTGTATCCTTCTCCTGCAAGCTGGTCAACAGATGCTTTCCCGGTTTTGTTGAAATTACCTGTATGATTATGATTTGTATGTATGATGCTGGTAGGGCCATTTGGCTGTTGTGGAAATATACCCGACTGTTTATCATCCATTATCCATGGTTTACCAAAGAGAGCACCCGGAAAAAGTTCCAAATTGAAACCAACTTTACCAATGAACTCAGGGGGAATAGGACGGTCCAGGTCAACACTGACTATAATTGACTTACCCTCACTTTTGACTTTTACAGTATAATTAAATACCAGATCGGGATATATCATAGGATTAAATCCTGTCAGATGACGAGAAGAATCAGGATAACTCAAATGCACTGTTATTGTATTTGAACTATGATCAACAACCCTTTTGCGTTGTACTGGTACAGGCTGCCATTGTCCCGGTGTTGGTTCTAATCGGATATCACCATTGGTAGCCACACGATTTCCATGCATAATTAGTGATAAACCTCCCTGGTGACCTTCAGGATAGATATCATCATAAACCATCATGTCTACTCCCCTGTTTTGGAAGTATTCGGATGGAGTCAGCTTAAATTCCTGAGCACGAATGGACACTGTGAAGAGGCAAAGAAAAATAGAGGTTAAATTCAGTAGAAGCCTTTTGTTCATATAATTGTTGTCTTTAATGTGTTGGTATTATTTCTCAGATGAACAAATTTATATAATTATTTGATTAATTGGTAGTAATCAGTTGTATAAAAAACACTCCGACTTTCTACTTCTGTAAAAAGCCGGAGTGAGTACCATGATTGAATATCTCAATAAGTACTATTTCTTAACCACTGTGAGAACACCACTGCTGCTACCTGCTGAAAGATCAACAGTGAATACATATGTTGCTCCTACCTCCAGAGTAGTACCTTCTACAAGACCAAGGTTACCATTATCTCTGCCGTTATTACCGTCTCCAACAAATACAATATCACTTGATGATGATAATGTAGCACTTCCAAATTCACCGCCCCAATCTTTTTGATGGAAGAATTTGAAGTTAATCTCATTGGCATTTATTGATTCACCTGCAACAAGAGTCATCTGATAAGTTTTATTGCCAATAGGAGCCATACATAAAGCATTTGATGTATTCCAGCCTACATGATTCTCGGTATAAGAAGGTTTCCCTAACTGATCACCAATAACCCAAACTGCACCTGTTCCATCGGACTTTAAAGTTGCAGGAGAAGATCCATCAAGCACCTCCACTCTAAAGTATTTATGAGTCAGATTTGCCATTACACGATATTTGCCACTAATTGGGTTGAATCTGTACTTACCAGTTTCGATCTCAGTGAAAAAATCAACATCAATCCACCAGTCGGCAATATCCACCAGTCCCTCAATTTCAAACTCCTGATTTTGAGTTAGATCTATATCAATCTGATAATTCTGCTTATCAACCATCATCATCTTATTTCCATTCAGAAGTATTTCAAAAAATGGAGTTGCGGCATAAGTCATTGTATTAAATGTTACAGAGTAAGTGCCTCCGGTAGGACTTACAAACGGTATATTTTCAGATACACCCTGAGTAACTGCACCAGCTTCCCATCCAAATATAATTTCCTGTCCTTTATCATCTACAACCGGTGTTTTTATATATGCCGGAAGCTCAGTTGAAGGGAATGGTTCAGTTGCTGCATACTCGTTAGGCACACCTGTAGGAATCATTGGATATGAGCCATCAGCTGTAACAAGTATGAGGTATGGGTAAGATGCTCTTGTAATAGGAATATCAAAAGTTTGAATAACGCTTTTAAGAGTTGTATTAAGCAATACAAACTCCAAAGTTGCCGTTCCATCAGGTATATCCTTGAGGAAAGGAACAGTAATCTCACCTGAATACACACCATTCTCTTTTGTTCGTATAGTTGTTCTTTCAACCTCTTCTTCACCAAAGTAAAGAATTGCTGTTAGAGTAGAGAGGGGGATGTTATCACTCACCGTTGCTGTAAATGGTAAAACATCACCAAAGTGTACGTTTGTAAACTGATTCTCTACTTGCAGTGAGGGATTACCTTCCTGCTGCAGATCACTTATTTCTTCTGCACAAGAGTATATGCCGAGAATCCCGAATATAGTAAGTATAAAATATATTAATCTTCTCATGATTCAAATGTTGTTCTGTTTACTATTTATTCCATTTATAAGAGATCACCGAATTAGCAGGAACTTCGTAAGTGAAGTGTTGCTTTCCATCATCAAGTGTAATACTTTTTGAGGCTGAAGTACTATTTAATAATACCACTGCATAAGTACCATCCGTATTCTCAAAGGCAGAATGAATAAACCCAGGGTCAGAGAATCCAGTTGTACCTATTCTTACAGCACCCGGTTTCACTACTGAAGAAAGATGCCCTATAATGTAATAATGCGAATTTCTGGTGATAGTAGAGAAGTCTGAAATATCAATGTCAACAGCTCCGTAGCAGGTCTGACAGCCCCCCTCACGATTTGGACCTCTTTCTGTATCAAGCATCAGATTCCATACGATGACTGCTTTACAACCATTATTAACAGTACCCAGTGCAACCTCACGCATATCATCAATCAGTCTTACCTGAAGATTACGACCATCATTCCATGTCCCGATTGAAGTTTCAGTAAATACCAATTCTCTCTCGGGGTACCTGCTTTGCACTTTCAATAATTCAGCCTTGTCACCTCCATAGTTGTGATAAGCAGCACCTGCCACCACATCTGAATCAATTCCTGCATCATAAATCTTCATAGGATAACCATTCTGGTCAGCCATATTATCATAATTATAATTATGGTCAAACAGATAGATTTTTGTGCTCAATGAAGCTGCCTTGAATTGAGGAACAAGATGATTTTGTACAAACTCAAATTGTTCTTCCCATCCCATATATAGAGATGCTGAATTACCTCTGTTAAGAGGTTCGTTCTGAGGGGTTACCGAGTATATCTTAATACTATTTTGATTCATTGCCTGAATCCATTTCACAAAGTATGTCGCATAATCACCATAATATGCAGGATTGAGCTGTCCGCTGGTCCATGAGTTGAACGGCTGCAGATCAGTGAGGTTATTCACTTTCATCCATTGCGGCGGTGTCCATGGAGATCCCATTATCTTCAAATCAGGATTTATAGCCAATATCTCTTTCAACACCGGGATCACATAATCAGTCTCTTCAGAAGTAAGTCCAAAATTCTCAATGCCAGGAGTATCACAAAGACTATACTCGCTCAAAGAGAAATCGGAGCAACCAATTGAAATTCGCACATAGCTCTGTCCCATACCTTCTGTAGGAGAGAATGTCTCCTTCAGAAACTTGGTTCTGTTTTCCTTCGTCATCTTCATCAGATTGAATGCAGTAGAGCCGGTTATAGCAGCTCCAAATCCATCCATTGTCTGGAACCTTTCAGCGGGATTAAGTTTTATGGTCGTAGGCGACATATTACTTTTACTGCTGAAATCTGCAGCCTGTTTTTTGAAATCCTGAGAGCGATTGTTGGTTGTAACATATATAGTCACATCTCCTTTTGGTAATTCAGGCTCTTCTCCATTACTATTATCTGGTATTGTTTTTTCACACGAAGAGCAGCTGCAAAGTGCAAGAACAAGTAAAATCAATTTAAATGAATGTATTATTTGCATTTTGTTATAGTATTATTTTTTCAATGTTTACAGTATTAGTATTGAGATTTATAGTAAATCTGTAGTTAGCAGGTTCCACCACCGGATCATTCTCTCCATTGGCAATAGTCCAGTCGTTATCTCCACTTATTATCTGTTCACCTGTGAAAGTAAAGTCACCCGCTTTCTTCTCATTACCCCAGCCAGTATTTTCAAAAGGTTTAAATCCGGCATATCTGTCATGATCCCCAGGTGTATAAAAAGTGCCTTGATAAACCCCTTCACTTATTTGACGCAGAAGAACATAATTCAGTACATTACCAAAACCCCAGCTGGTGTGAGTGCGTCCATGACCTGAATAAACAGCACCTATCTCTTCAGAAGTTACGTTTGTAGGATATCCAAGTCCCCAGCCACAAGCCAGCAAATAATCAGGATATGAAGGATTCTCTGTACCCACGAACACATTTTTTCTCACAGGATTAAAATAGATAGTATATTCACCGGTCTTACCCAGAAACTTAACACTACTTTCTGAAACTCTCTCGAAGAAATCAGGATTGTATATATTCTGTGAATCACCCAATGCTCCAAAAACGGTATATGTTTTATTATTCTCCAACGTGCGGGTCAAAGTATGGAAAGTTTCATTCTCAATATCCTGACTACCGAAACTGCTCAAAGAGATATCATCTGCTCCCAGGTTATCCCCCACCGCAGTTACACTAAAAGTAAGATTATTAAAGACAAACTCTTTTGTATAATCTACATTTGGAGTAAAAACAAATACCGATTCACCATTTTCAGTAATAAGCCCTATTTTTCCATTAACATTACCATAAACATCGCCACTATAATCGATGCTTTTATCTGCATGCAATTTCTCAGCAATTTTGAAATTAAAAGATGGGTCAAGCGTTAGGCCCTCATTCCCAAAACTATTATTGTCACCTGGAAGAAGTGTTATAACTGTTCCATTATCGGTTACAAGATAAAGCTGAGCATACTGAGGTCTGTTTCCGGTAATACCTTCTATTGTATGCGAAGTCATACCTTTAAGCACATTCCTCGCAATCAGATTAAATTTCAACTGTACACCGTTAGCCTGATCTTTTAATAAAGGTATATAGATTGATGCAGTAATATTAGCAGTGTCACCATCAAGAGGGATACTTCCCGAAGTGATAACTCTCCCTCCGTCAGCTACCTCATAAAGCAGCTCAGATAGATTAGTAGCCGGATCAATAATTGAAGCTGTTAAAGTCACCGAGTCACCAAATGTAAAAGTGGTTGGACTAACAGCAGCAGATTTAAATTCAGGTACCGACTCTTTACGTGGTCCATATTCCTCATCACACGATATAAACAGCAGTGCAATAATTCCGGTTATTATTAAAATATTATATATATGCTTCATATAAATTATCTTTTTTAGAATGAATAGTTCATAAAATTAGTATCCCGGATTCTGAACAAGATTAGGATTCTGATCTATCACATCCTGTGGAATAGGAAGAATGTAAGATAAGCTTGTAAAAGGATATGCCTGAGCAGGACGTCCTTCATCCTTAGCATAAACTGCATTCATAACCTCTTCAACTTTATCAAGTCTTACAAGATCAAACCAGCGATGACCTTCAAGAGCCAGCTCAAGTCGTCTCTCTTTCAAATAAGCAGCCAGAATAGACTCCCTGCTAGCCGATGCCGATGTTGGCAGATCTGATAACCCTGCTCTGCGTCTTGTTTGATTTATTATTTGTGCAGCACCACTATAATCCCCTTTTGCAATTAAAGCCTCAGCTTTTAAAAGAAGAATATCAGCATATCTCATTTTAATAATACTGTTGTATGCACTGCGTGTCTTGTACATAAACGCATAGTGATCTGCAGGATAATAAACACTCCAGTCGGTCTGATAAAATACAACTGTCTGTTCATACCTCTTGTCACCAGGCTCACTGGTAAATGCTTTTATAAGGTCACGTGAAGGAGTAATCCACTTAAGCCATGTGAAGTAGAAATTCCAGTCATCCAGTGGTCTTCCAAACATCCATGTCACCCAGTTAGCATTACCTGGGAAAAACTGAGCCTCATAAATACTCTCAACGCTGTTTCTTGTCTTTGCCTCTATTGCCCTGTTTTCCTGAGAAGGGGGAGAGTTGGGATCAGTTAAAACAACATCAAAAAGAGATCTATATTCAGTTTCAAGAGCAAATCCATCGGCTGCAAGCTCATCAGCATACTGAATTACTTTATCATAATCACGTAAAGGCTTTTCGGCATACATCTTAGCAAGCAGAGCACGAGCAACAGATTTTGTAAACTTAGTTTTGTCAGTAGGATCATTTACCGGTGCACTCTGTAAACCCTCAAGAAGATCTTCCTCAATCTGCTGATATATGGTAAGAGCATCCACCTGAGGCGGGAAATAGGCGGGATAAACATCCTTAATCGTTTCTGAAGTAATATCACCTGCAGAGGTAATAACCAATGGAACATTTCCCCAAATCCTAACCATATCAAAATAAATCATTGCCCTGAGTATCTTAGCTTCAGCCTTAAACTGAGCTTTCTCTGCTGCGGTCAATGAAGCATCTGTTACCAGATCAACATTGTTAATCATTTTGTTAGCCTGAGCTATATTACCCATATGCCCGTTCCAGTCACGTCTTAGATTGGTATTAGAACCCTCAATAGAGTTAACCTCAAACGGAGTTGTCTCAGCGTTGGGTGAACCTGCATATGCATTATCAGAATGTGATTCTGCAAGCAGTAACATATCAAGATACCAGTGTTCCTGTCCGTTTTTAAACAGATTAGTCAGCGTTTGTCTGTGCGATAATACAGCAGCTTTATCCTTAAATACAACCTGCACGCTGTCATCACTCATACCCTCAGTAAGATCAGAGTATGTATCCAGCGGCTCATAATCAAGAGAACAGGAAGCCAGCAATAAAGCAAATATGATTGAAATTATATTTATTTTTTTCATTACTAATAGCTTTTTTAAAATTCAAGATTAATACCAAAAACAACAGTTTTACTGTGAGGATATGTTCCCCAGTCAATTCCCTGAACAGCACCACTGTTACCCCATTGGTTTACTTCCGGGTCCATACCGCTGTACTTAGTAATTGTCAAAAGATTGCTTACAGTTACAAAAGGCTGAAGCCGTGAAATTCCTGCTCTGTTCAAGAGGTTTCCTCTAAAATTATATGAGAGTGATACATCTTTTACTCTAAGATAGCTTCCATCTTCAACAAAGTAGCTCGATGGCTGAAGATTAAAACCGGCTTTTGGTATATCTGTTATCATCCCTGGTGTACGCCAGCGCTTAAGTACTTCAACCGACTGATTTTTTAAATCATACATACCTTCTGTATCGCCTTTCGAAGCATTGAATATATCGTTGCCTATTGATCCCTGGAGGAAAATATTAAGGTTGAATCCTTTATATGATAGAGTGTTAGTTAATCCATAAGTGAAAAGAGGATTAGGATCACCAATATAGGTTTTATCCGAAGCAGTCACCCTGCCATCTTCATTTATATCCCTATACATCAGTTCACCAGTTTCAGGATCAACACCATCACTTATATATCCGTAGAATCCACCAAGAGGTCTTCCCGGTTCATTTCTAACAACACGTGTCTGATGGAATGCCTGAGTAGTTTCGGCAGCGTAGTATATCTGCTGGAGCTCAAGACTTTCCAGCCTGTTTCTGTTAAATGATATATTGAAGTTAGTGTCCCAGCTGAATTTTCCTGTCATGTTACGAGAATCGGCGCTGAGCTCAAAACCTCTGTTGGTCATCTCACCCTCATTCCTCACAATTTGAGTGGCTGCAGCAGCTCCTGAAGGCAGAGAAACATACATAAGCATATCTTCAGTACGTTTGTAGTACCAGTCCATAGCCAATGTAAGCCTGTCGTTGAAAAGAGTTGCATCCACACCCACATTAAACTGATTGGTGGTTTCCCATTTCAGGTCAGTTGTTCTCAGGTTAGCCTGAGTAATAAGAGGAAGAGCATCTGTTTTGCCTGTCTCAAACCAAGCCTGTCTGGTGATATTATATCTCTGCAGGTAAGCAAAGTCACCAATACCCGATTGGTTACCGGTCTGACCCCAACCACCTCTTAGCTTCAAATCAGATACCCAGTCAGCATCCTCCATAAACTCTTCAGAAGAGAGACGCCATGCGGCAGAAAGTGAAGGGAATGTGCCCCACCTGTGATCAGGATGCAGTTTCGAAGATCCATCCTCACGAACATTAAAAGTCATCAGATATTTGCTGTCAAAGTTATAGGATACACGCCCAAACAGTGAAAATATTCCCCATTGCGATGCATTTGAACCTGTATTATCCCATGCAATCTTATTTGCAGCATTTAATGTTTTGATCGAACTATCCTTAAAGTGAGAAGCGTTTATGTAGCTCTGCGACCATTGAGAATCGGTCCATGAACTACCAGCCATCACTTCCAGATTATGCCTTTCATTAAATGTATTCTTATATGTCATAACATTATCAAATACCATTAAGGTATTCATGTTTCGGGTATCCCACGCATTACCCCAGTCATCTCTGTCAGATCCGTGCGATGGAGGTGTAAAACCTGTAATCTTACCATTGCGGCGGTCAATTGTAAAAGTCGACTTAAGATTTAACTGAGGCGAAAAAGTAAATGTCATATTTGCAGAACCAATAAGTCTGTTCTCATTATTCTTATTGTTTCTTCCATTCTCAATCTCCTCTATTGGGTTTGCAATGTTTTGTCCGTAAAACAGTCGGTTGTATAGTCCTGTACTCTCATTCCTGATCAATGCAGAGGTAGGAAGATTTACAACAGCAAGAACAACACCACCGCGGTTAGATCCCTGACCTGTTGTTACACCATTGCTTGTATTGTCTGAATATGAAACGTTTACCCCAAAATGAAGCCATTTTCTTATCTGGCTCTCCACATTACTTCTGAAGTTAAATCTGCGGAAAAAAGCTGAGCTTAAAACACCCTGTTCGTCAAGATAACCAGCCGAAACAAAGTAACGCAATCTCTCATTACCATCTGATACCTGAAGCTGATAATTTTGAGTAATACCAGTTCCATACACCTCTTTAAACCAGTCGGTTCTGTCAGTAGTCCCCTCAGGAATGGCGCCCGGACGAATCTCATCAATAAGCTCTTTATACTGGCGTGCGTTAAGCGATTTAATAGGGTTGCTTACATTGCTTACACCCATTTGAACAGTTGCAGAGATCTTAGCCTCACTGCTTGCCTGTTTTGTAGTTATCAATACAACACCATTAGCTGCACGCGATCCGTAGATAGCAGCAGAAGAAGCATCCTTTAATATCTGTATACCTGAAATGTCTGTTGGAGAGAGGAAATTAATATTATCCACTGGTACCCCGTCAACCACATATAGCGGGTCGTTGCTACCATTAAAAGAGGTAGTACCACGGACACGTACAACCATTTCTCCCCCCGGTGTACCACTAGGTCTGTAAACATTCACACCTGCAGCTTTTCCCTGTATTGCCTGAGCTGCCGATACTATCGGTCTCTCATTAAGGTCATCCAGAGAAACAGTCGAAACTGCAGTTGTCACATCACCTCTCCTGACAGTACCGTATCCAATCACAACCAGTTCATCCAGAGCTTTAGTATCTTCCACAAGAACAATATTAATGCTTGTCCTTCCCGAAGTGTTTATCGTTTGATCATGGTAACCTATGTAGCTCACCTGAATTGTAGCATTATCCTCCACATCCAGTGAGTAATTACCATCAATATCAGTAACAGTACCATTTGTAGTGCCTACCTCAATAATATTTGCACCTATGATTGCCTCACCTGCCTGATCGGTTATATTACCTGAGATTCTCTTTTTTTGCTGTTCAATCTGAGTAATAGTCTTTGCAATTTCTTTCGTAGCTTGCATGACCTCATTCTGGTAAATTACTACCTGATCATCAAGAATTTTATACGTAAGTCCTGTAGCAGTAAGTATTTCATCAAGAATATCCTCAATCTTGTGAGTATTATCAGATAGAGTTACTCTCTTCCCAATAATCTTCCTTGCATTGCTGTCAAAAATAAAACGGAAATTGCTTTCACTTTCAATCTCAGCAAGTATTTCCTGAATAGATGCAGTCTTGAGATCTATATTTAATTCGGTCTCCTGTGAATAACCCGGGGCAGCCTGTGCGAGCAGAATGCCAAGGAACAAAAAGCAAAATGTTATTCTCATTATTATCAGCAGATGTTTTAAATTATCGACCGGGCTTTCCCCTTCAATAAAGTTATTATTCATATATTTGTATGATTTTAATTATTTTTATACTAGGTAATTAGAATTCTTTGTCGGACGATATTCGCACTATCGTTCGACTTTTTTTGAGGTCATTTTTTGTCTTACATAGGCATAAGTTTTAATTTTTGTAGATAAATATTGAATTATTCTCTCGTTTATAATTTGTGGAAGAGATAAGTGAAAGAGCAGTCAGCACATTATCCAGGTTGTCCGAAAGGATAATTTTACCTGTGCATTCTGAACCTGCAAATGACACATTATCACCAAAATTGAATGAAAGGTTGTAATACCTCTCAATCTGTTTTAATGCTTCCATGATGGGTGTATCGCTAAATGTTAGGTAACCATCCTTCCAGCTGGTGTAAAGACCGGCGTCAACATCTCTTCTGTTGAAGGTGCCGGAATCAGAAAGTAATGCCTGCTGGTTAGGTGCAAGAATGATCTCTTCTTTTGCTGCGGACGACTTGAGCTCTACGCTTCCTTCAACAAGGACAACTGATGAGCTTGAGCCTTCATATGCTGTTACATTAAACTTGGTACCAAGTACCTGCACATTAAATTCCGGGGCAATAACTACAAATGGGTGCTTGCTGTCTTCAGCCACCTCAATATACATCTCTCCTGATATTGTAACTGTACGGTTGCTTCCTTCAAACATAGAAGGAAACTCAAGAATTGAACCGGAATTAAGCCAAACCTTTGTTCCATCTGATAATATAATCTTGGATCTTTTACCATAAGGAACTATTAGCCTGTTCATAGTATTATCGGCAATTTTAACCTCCTTTTCTCCACTCTCGCCTGTTATTACGCGGGCACTGTTACCATTCTGAATATGAATATCTATATTTTCCTGAAAAGAGGTTACATTATTTCCTGACGATAAAATTATATCCTGCGATTCCAATTCACTCCCTACAATATAACCCGGTGAAAAAACAGCCTCATCTGCTGATTGGTTAAATCCTCTCTGGAAGTAAATAAGTGAAATAATCAAAATCGATATACAGGCAGCTGCAACATATCCTAAATTTCTTAATCTTCTTTTTCTGTTGAAACTCTCTACTGAGCTTTTAAGTCGCCTTCTCAGTTCAACCCTTTTTTCTTCAGGGATTTCAAAATAAGATAGTTTTATTTTATGAAAATGTTGGTCTGCCAGCTCCAGATTCTCCTTCTCTTCCGGGTGGCTTTTTACAAAATCACTCCAGAAATTATTCAGCTCATCATTAGGAAGCAGTTTCCACTCAATAAACTTCTCATCTTTCAGGTAATTGATATATTTATTGTTTTCTGTATTCAATCCCATTAGTCAAAATGTTAAAAATGACAGCTTCTCATTTTGGTATATTAAGATGCTTTTAATAATAGACGATTAAATTCAAAAAATATCATCACTTTTCGAAAGAAAAATGAATAACTGCTTAAATTTAACAATTAAGGTCGATTTATTGTAATATAGGATGGGTTATAAAATCAGTAAATGTATGTCAACAGATTCTGATTTTTTAATTTGCTGAGAGATTTACTAATCAGATTTCTTGATGATTCCACAGATATATTCATAATTTCTGCAATCTCCTCATAGCTGTGTTCCTCTATAAATCTAAGATATATGATTTCCCGCTGTCTGTCACTCAGTTTTTTAAGATACTCCTCAACTTTATGCCTGATCTCATCCTGAGCCTCTTTCTCAATCAGTTCATCTTCAACAGTCACATTAAGCATAAATGTAAGCTTCTCAGCATCCTCTTCCTTTTTTGTATTTTCAACTGTCTGTATTCTGTCTGAACGATTTATGTCTATCAGACGGTTTCTTAGCGCTCTTAACAGGTATGATTTATGGCTTGAAATATTATTTAGTACCGATTGATTGATGCAGAGTTTATAGAACACATCGTGTATAGCATCCATCGCGGTCTGTTCATTAAAACCCATATGAATAGCGTATGAATACATACTGTTTAGATATTCATCGTATAGAGAGGCTATGTATGAAAAATTTACTCCCCTTGTCATTAGGTTGTGGTTGCTATTACCGACAAATTTATAGAAAAAAATTGTTTATGTAGATTGTTAATGCATTAATATTCTTTTTACATAAAAGATATTGACTAAATTTGTAGGTAAGGAGATTAGTAATGTAACCTGCAAAAATATATATGACCCCTTTCCTTTATAAAGTAGCTGAAGTTTTTTTACGTGAGTATAGTTTTGATCTGTACAAGCTTACATTTGTATTCCCAAATCGTCGTGCTGCAATGTTTTTCCAGAAGTATCTTGCAGAGATAGCCGGGAAGCCACTGTTTTCTCCAAGGATGCTTACAATTCAGGAGCTTTTTTCTTCACTTTCTTCACTACTGCCTGCTGATAGAATTGAGATGCTTGTAATGCTATACAAACATTTTGTAAAGATTAGCGGATCGGACGAAACGTTCGACGATTTCCTTTTTTGGGGTGAGATGCTGTTGAATGATTTTGATGATGTCGATAAGTATCTGGCAGATGCGAAGCAGCTTTTCAGGAATGTTCATAATTTCAGATCTCTCGATGATGATCTCTCTCATCTAGATGAAAATCAGATAGAGGCACTTCGCCGTTTCTGGTCAAACTTCATGCCTGCTGAGGGCAGTAAGACAAAAGAGAAGTTTCATGAAACATGGAAGGTACTATATGAGCTATATGATTCATTCAGAACAGAATTGCTTGAAAGGGGGCATGCATATGAGGGGATGATTTTTAGAGATGTAGCTGAAAATATTAAAGACAGGGAGGTTGATGAGTGGCAGTCTGATGGTTTTGTTTTTGTGGGATTAAATGCGCTTACCCCTTCAGAAATGGTTCTGCTGAAGCATCTGAAAAGTATAGGCAAAGCTGATTTTTATTGGGACTACGATTCTCCATTTGTTCATGATGAACTTAACCGTGCCTCGTTGAGGGTGAAGGAAAATCTGACTCGTTTCCCCTCCATGTTTGAAATTGCTGACAACTCTTCTGATATTAAGCCAAAGATGGAGGTTATTGGCGTTCCCTCTGGCGTGGGACAGGCTAAATTTATAACTCAGGTGATTCAGGATCTGATTAAATCAAATGATATTGCTGATCCGGATGAGGCTATTAATACGGCAATTGTTCTTCCTGATGAGAATCTCCTTTTACCTGTACTTTACTCTATTCCTGAAGAGATAGACAAAATAAATGTAACAATGGGATATAGCTTGTCTAATTCATCAATAGCGGGACTTATAAATCATCTCTCTTTAATGCAGCAAAACCTGAGAAAATGGAATGGGGAAGATGCTTTTTATCACCGTTATGTAAATGCTGTTCTTAATCACCCTTTGGTGAGCAGATCTGCCGGACCAGATTCTGAACAGCTCAAAAGTCATATTCTCAAATATAACAGGATAGTTGTTCCTGTTTCTGAAATTCCTACAAACAGTTTGCTAAGACTTATTTTTACACCTATTGACGACTGGCGTAAGATTGGCGGATATCTGCATGAAATATTGTCTACTCTATATAATAGTTTAACCGCGGAGAAGCATGCTGATATGGAAAAAATGCAACCGGGTGATCTATCGGTAGAGGAGGAGATTGATGCAGATATGAGTAGTGCAGGTACCGACGATCTGGAGCGTGAGTTTATAGTTCAGTATTATAAGACTGTTACAAGATTGCAGGATACATTGAGTGAAGCCGGAAATATGAGTATAGATACATACTTCAGACTTCTCAAGAAGCTGGCACACAATATTACTGTCTCTTTCAAGGGTGAACCATTGTCTGGACTGCAGGTTATGGGTGTACTCGAAACTAGGGCTGTTGATTTTGAGAATTTGATAATTCTCTCGTTTAATGAGGGTGTATTTCCACTGAAGAATAGTGCCAACTCATTTATCCCAATCACTTTACGTAAAGGGTTCGGACTGCCTGTTTATGAGCACCAGGATAGTGTATATGCATATCACTTCTACAGGATGATCAGTCGCCCCAAAAACATTTACCTACTCTACGATACAAGAAGCGATGGTTTGCAGTCGGGTGAAGTAAGTCGCTATTTCTATCAGCTGAAGTACCTCTATAACGACTATTTTGATATCTCTGAGCGTGTTGTAACTTATGATGTTACAACACCACAGATTGCACCTGTGTCAGTTGACAAAACCGATATTATTATGGAGAAGCTAAGAGAATTCCGTCAAGGTGGAAGTAAATCTCTTTCAGCATCACTTATCAATAACTATATTGATTGTCCGCTAAAGTTTTACTTTACAGCAATAGAGGGACTCTCCGAGGAGTCGGAAGTACAGGAATCTGTTGAATCTGACGTGTTCGGATCAATTTTCCACCGCCTGATGGAGATAATCTATCAAAGGTATAAAAATAGTGTAGTGACAATTGATGTACTCAACGAGATAATAAAAGATGATAGCTACCTCACAGCTATTATTGAAAAAACATTTGCACAATACTATTTTAAAGACAGTGACAATCCACGCCCGCTTGAAGGACAGTACTACCTTATAGGTGAAATCCTGAGGAGTTATGTGAAGCAGACATTAAATATAGATAAGCAGTTTGCTCCATTCACCTATATCAGTTCTGAGTATCGTTTCAACAGGGAGTATAAGTTGAACGACGAGCTTACTGTCAACTTTAAGGGAAGTATTGACAGAATCGACAGAGTAGGGGGTTCTGTTAGAATTATCGACTATAAGACCGGAGCAGGGAAGACAACTGTTAAAGATATCCCGGAACTGTTTGATGACTCCAAATCCAAACGCCCAAGCCAGATACTTCAGGTTTTTGTGTATGGCCTGTTCTACCTGCTCGAGAACCCTTCTGTTGAGCTATCTCCGGCAGTCTACTATCTGCGGGAAGTATTCAAAGATTTCAATCCCACAATTAAAGTAGATAAAAAAGTTGTTAGTAACCTTGCAGAATATCTACCTGAGTTTACGGAAATGTTCAATGAACTGATAGAAGAGATTTTCAGTCCGGAAATTCCCTTCTATCAGACAAAAAACAACGAAAACTGTAAATGGTGTGCGTTTAAAGGAATCTGCAATAAATAGCAGATTATAAATTTAATCTTTTCTGTAACTCAGCGTAGCTGTCCACAACAAAATCAGCTCCCGCAATCAATAATGTTTTTGCATCGAAAGATGTTGTAAGTCCCGCCACCACACAGCCGGCTGACTTAGCTGATGCAATCCCGTTAAGAGAGTCCTCAATGACCAGTGTCATTGATTTATCAGCCTCTAACCTCTCTAATGCCAGAAGATATGGATCGGGTTCCGGCTTATGCTTTTGAGTATCTTCCTCTGCTATAATCACCTCAAAATTATGAGTTATATCAAGAAGCTCATCAATCTTTTTTACAGTGAATTTAGAAGAAGAGGTAACCAGTCCCTTCTGAATATTTTTCATACCGATAACCTTTATAAACTCGGTAAATCCATCAACATACTCGAGCTCCTTCAGCATTCCTTCAAAAAATCTGTTCTTCTCTTCAAGCAGCTTCTCTACATCTACTCTGTTGTCAAAGTTATAATAAATATACCTAAAGAAAGATTCATCAGATTTCCCCACAAATTTATTCAAGATTGACTTATCATATACTACATTGTGTTTCTCCAGTGATAAGTCCATAGCTTTCAGGTGCAGCTTCTCAGAATCGATAACCACACCATCCATATCAAATAAATACGTTTTAAAATCTGTCATCTTAATTTAATCTTTTATTATTTTCAGGGCATCTTCTCAAAGTGATCAGGGTAAGTAACCTTATGCTTTATTGTTCCATCCATCTGATGCAACCATGTAACAAACTCACGCTTACCCTCTTTGAGTACAACAACCCTCACACCATTAACCGCAGGTTTAGGAGTATAGGTTGTAGTCCAGCCGCTGAAATGTCCATAAGCAAGTGCGATATTATAAAAGTTGACAATATAATCATTTATATGCTCATGCCCAACAAATGTTGCCATAATATCCTTCATCTCTTTCATTGCAAGAAACATTCCTGAGTTAAGTTCAGAACTGCACTCGTCCTCATTTCTTTCACCAAAAGAGATATTCTTCTTATCATTAAATGCTGTGCGGTATTCAGGCAGCGGTATATGAAAATAGGCCAAAGCAGGCAGAGGATTGAAGTTGTTCTGAACAGTGTAATGCATACTCTGTTTCTTATACCACTCAATCTGATCAGTAGTAATCCATCCATAACCACCCACACCATCAATCGTGGAATATGCTCCCGAATCGAAGCAATAGATAAGAGCAGCCGGGTTAAGATGCTTTTCACTGTGGTAGACAGGTATTGCATCATTCAGTACCCTTCCTCCGATATTATTAATACTGTTTACATTAAAGGGGTAAGAGGTGACAAGTTCAGCAATCTCTTCCCTTGTAACGCCATTCTCATGATCGTGATTGCCAAGGGTAACAGCAAATGGTATTTCCCGATCGATTACATATTTTGTGATAACATCCCATCCTTCTACAGAGCCTGTAACAATGTCACCAGTAAAAACAACAAGATCAGGCTTTTCACTATCAAGTATATATGGGACTAACAAAAGTGTTGTATCTGATTTAGGGTTTCCATGCACATAATGCATATCAGTAAACTGTACAACTTTAAATTCGCCCTCTTTGTTGAAGGATAGTTTTTGTGCACTCATCGAGATGCTTAGAGAAACAGCAATAAAGGCTGTGATAATTTTTGACTGCATAATTATTTTAATAGTTATATCACCAGCACAGTAGTGAATGATTAATATATTGATTTAACCTGTGACCTGTTTTATTCTTGGTTGGCTCTTATAACTATAAGGTTTATAAGAGCGAGGTAAGAGCAATATAAGAGCGAGGTAAGAATATATTACCTTAGGTATACAGCTACAAATTTTGCTACAGGTGTGTCTCCGTCAGAAAAAAGTGAAAGAGTATCGTTTTCTATAGAGTATTTTTTGCTTCCATCAAATATTAAAAGATATTCATGCTCGTATTCAGCATCTAAACATGCCATTCTTGTTGCTGCAAGAGGTGAAAATTTTATCTCTCCCTGCTGTGCAGAACCCTCTGTAAGTTCATAGCTGCCCATCATATTGTTACATCCGCTGTTGCCTGTAATTCTGTTTTCATTACTATGGAGAATAAAATGAGCCTCTCTTCCTGTTTCATTGGCTGACGACTGAATACTCTTACCGTTTAATTCAATTAATTTCCAGAATTTTTTCAGTTACAACATTGTCAATGTCGATTTTATTCAGTACATACTTCTCTTGTGGGATTGAGCTCTCTATCCTGTTGCCATCGATATCTAGTGCAATCAGTCTGTTTTCACCAACCTTGTACCACTCTTTGGTATCTGAAGATTTATCAGTGATTATAATTTTACCTCCTGTTTCATCCCAATCGAAACTACCTGATTCGCGAAGTTTATCATCTCCCTTACCCAGATAGTCCATTATCCTTTCAAAGCTGTTATCACTATTTAAACGTATTTCTGTAACAATACCCTCGCAGTCGGCACAAGGCAGTGTACCTCTATAAACTCCTGCCCAATCTAAGGAGTTTCTGCTACTATGTTCTGCTGCAAACTCTGCAGACAATTCAGTACCGCTTGAGGTTTTTTTACCGGTGTTGCAGGCAGATGCTACTACAAATAAAATCATCAGAAGTAAAATAATTTTTCTCATAGTTTTTGTTGTTTTAATTGGTTTGTTAATAATCTTTTTTGATTTTGGTTTTATTTCTTTTAATTGCATTTATAAAAATAACAACTGCTGTCAGCAACATAATTAGCAGAGCACCATATGCAATTCTGTCTGTCACTTTTATGCTTTCGGGATCGAAGCGGAATTCAACAGTATGTTTTCCTTGAGGAATAGGTAATGCGCGAAGCGTATAGTTAGCCCTTAACATCTCAGCTGGTTCCCCATCAATTGTTATCTGCCACCCTTTTGGATAATACACCTCAGAGAAGATGGCCAACTCATCTTTTTTTGCATCAACAGAGTAGATTAGAAAATCTGAGTCGTAATCAGTAAGCATAATCGTTGATGCTGAATCAGCCTTAGCAGGTCTGAACCCCTGTTTAAAATTATCAAGTATGGGCTCATACTTTTTGTCAGCTACAGCAACACTGCTCAGATCGATACTTCCTAATACCTCTATCTCTTCATCTGCATTATTTACAAAAAGAATCTCATCAACAAACCATGCGTTGCCCATCGCATGTGGATTTTCCACAGGTATATTTGCCCCTTCCTGAGAGGGAAGTATAACCCATTTGGTGTTGAGCATATTGAGTACCTTAAAACCGTTTGTATCCACTGAATCAAGATTACCTGCTGATGTGATTACAGCATAATGGATATTCATCAATTCATCTGTAAGGTATACATCGATAAGATCCTGATAACGTCTTAGTTTAGCTGCATGATAACCTCCAATAACCTTATGGTGATACGGAGTAATACCATCGTTAAATGTACTTGTTGCAAGATTAAGCACTCTGTAATATTTGGTGGTATCCTGCAGAATATGCTGATCTGTTGGAGTTAATGTGAAAAGTTGCTCCTGACTTGATTTATAGACAAAATCATCATCGTTGAGATAACGTCTGTTCACATCCCACATATCTGCAAGGCAAAGTAAAAGAATACCAGCTACAGTCCATGTAGCTTTAATCTTCTTCTGCTGAAAGAGCCATAATATCAATCCACCTATTGCTACAATTATAAAGCTTCTTAAGGCATCTGCAGTGAACAGTGACAGACGCATCTCCGTCAGATTTGCCACTAATGGTTGAATATGAATGGGTGGTACAGCCTGACTAATAGCCTGCATCTCGTTAGCCGAGATATAGGATGGGAAGAATATCTTTGGTGCAATAGCAAAAAGCAATGCTAAGCCACCGGTTAAACCGAGACTTATATATAAATACTTCAGATTGTTTTTTAGTACTTCCGGTTTATGAACTATCTCTTTAACTGTAAGAGCAGCAAGTAATGGAATGCAAAATTCAGCAACTACCAGAATAGATGATACGGCACGAAACTTATTATACATCGGAATATAATCGATGAAGAAGTCGGTCAGTGGCATAAAGTTTTTCCCCCATGAAAGGAGTATGGAGAAAATTGTACCTGTAAGGAGTGCCCATTTAACGGGCCCCTTCACGATAAACAGACCTAATATAAAAAGTGCAAGAACAAAAGCGCCTGCATAAACGGGACCGGAAGTGCCGGGCTGATCACCCCAGTACTGGCCTATCTGCTGATAAATCTGATAATATTCCGGGCGTGCTTTGCTCATTGCCTTCTCATTTTGAGAAAGAGGCACTGATGCTCCACCTTTAGTGTTGGGAACAAGCAATGTCCATGTTTCACCAATTCCGTAGCTCCAGGCAGTGATATAGTCACGTTCTAGTCCGTTGTCCGTTGTGTTTGCCTCCTCATGGTGGGAGAGCTCCGACTTCCCTCGCATTGTCTCTTTTGAATACTCATATGTATGATAGAGATTGCTTGAGTTTGCCGCTACACCAATGATTCCCGCTATTATCAGTACTCCCGTTGCTTTGAAGAAATTAGGCAACTCCCTTTTTTTATATGCATCAACAAAGAAAGCTATAACCATGAAAAGCATCAGGAACAGGAAGTAATAACTCATCTGTATGTGATTTGCCGAAATCTGGAAAGCCACGAAGATCATGAAGAGTAGTCCTCCCAAAAGATACCTCTTCCTGTAAACATAAACCATACCGGCAATTGTAGGAGGTATATAGGCCAATGTGATGAATTTCCATATATGTCCTGCCGAAATAAGAATAAAGAAATAGGATGAGAATGTCCATATTACCGCTCCCAGTGCACTAATCAGCGGAGAAGCCCTGAATGCCCGCATCAGAATATAAAATCCGATGAGCATTATGAACATCAGGTAGACGTAATTTGGTAAAAACAGAGAATAGAGCTCTTTGGCACTATCCAGAGGCTTTGAGGAGTTGTAAGTGGGGCTCATCTGATATGATGGCATACCACTGAACATTGAAATGTTCCAGCGAGTGCGCTCGCCATCATGACGTTCCATATAATCACGCTGTTCCTGTCCCTGTCCTATAGCGGCAAGTGAGTCGTGCTGAGCAATTACCCGCCCGTCTATTACAGCCGGAGCAAAATATATGAATGAAATAATAATGAATCCCGCTATAACAATCAGGTCGGGAATTAACTTTCTGATATTGCCACTTATTTGCATGATCTATCCTTTGCAGTTTTATATTAAACCACAAATTTACATTTAATTATGATAAATCAATTAATTAAAGTTCCCTTATCCAAATATTTCTGAAACTTATTGGAGCACTCGGATCGCCATGGTCTTGCAGTCTGATTGGTCCTGCACCATGCTCAACAACTTTTGGGAAACCAATATATTCTGTTGTTCCAAGTATGATTGTATTATTTTGCAGAACTACACCATTCTGTATAACAGTTACCCTTGGATGTGTGCGGTAAGTTCCGTCAGCTTTGAATGTTGGAGCAGTATATATTATATCATATGTATTCCATTCACCCGGACGGTTCATTGCATTTACCAGTGGAGGAGTCTGTTTATAAACACTACCTGTTTGGCCATTCACATATGTCTCATTTTGATAGCAGTCAAGTATCTGAATCTCATACATTCCCTGCAGGAATACCCCGCTATTTCCGCGAGCCTGACTTTCGCCTGTAATGCCTTCCGGTATAAGCCATTCGAGGTGCAGCTGGAAATCGTTGAACTCCCTTTTTGTCTGAATATCGCCAGTACCTTTTTTAACAGTAAACACACCATCGTGAACAGTCCATCCTGCCGCTTCACCCTTGCTGTTTTGCCACTCAGACAGATCCTTGCCATCAAACAATACTATAGCATCAGAAGGTGCAGCAGCTGGCGCTTGTGATCTGTTGCCCGGAGTAACCACAGGTGGCTGAGGTTGCCAGTATTCACTCATTTCAGGTCTCATACGTGCCTGTTCAGGATATTGTCTATCCTGCGAATTCATAGTAAAGACAAATAAAAAATTCAATAAAATCAATGTACCTAATGCTTTCATGTTTTTTTAATTAAAAAATTGTAATTGTATAAATTGATGGTTCTTTAGAATCTTTTTCCAATGGTAATACCCAGACGAGGATAACCTCCGCCATTTACGAAGTCTCGTCCCCCTCCGGCATATATCTCACCTACCCAGTTATTGCCTGACAGGTACTTCCAGCCCAGAGCAAGTCCCACTCCAGCTCCTGTAACGTTGTCATATACAGTGGCGAAGGTTTCATTCTCATAGTATATTGTTTCTTTCTCTTTTGTGAATATACCACCGTTTGCCTCAATAAAGAAACCTGCACCATATTTCTGAAGGTTTTCCTGATTGCCTCCAAAAAACCATCGCACGTACGGGGTGAAAAGTAAGTCAGTTGCGTAAATATCATCAAGAGAAACACCCAGAGAAGCACCTGCGCTGAGATCTGAATTTATAATCCTCTCATAGGCAATTTCAGGGAATGAAGCGAAGATAGAGGTTCCCAGATTAATCTTCAGCTCATTATTAGGAATATCTTTTGTCAATTTCCATCCAAAAGCACGGTAGGTTCTCTGAGAAAACATTGATAAGCTAACAAACAGAGCAAAAATCAATAATAGATGTTTTTTCATAAAAAAGTTATTAAAAGATTTATACTTTACTCTTTAAATAAAACATTTATTAAGAGCACTATTTGATAGATTAATAACTATACCAATAGTTACAAAGTTGCTAGTTAAATTAACTTAATCATACTACCTGACTTCCAGGGTCAACATCTTTGGAAGGTGTTACCAGTGCTAGGGTTCCATCACTGTTTTCAGCTGAAAGAATCATTCCTTCTGATACAAACCCTCGCATCTTTCTTGGAGCCAGATTTGCAATAAAGCAGACCTGCTTACCCACCAGCTCTGCTGGGTTTGGATAGTATGCTGCGATTCCTGATAATATTGTTCTTTGTTGCAATCCATCATCGAGAAGGAATCTAAGGAGCTTATCAGTTTTAGGCACTTTCTCACACTCGATAACAGTACCAACACGGATATCAAGTTTTTCGAAATCATCAAAATCAATAGTAGGCTTAACAGGTTTTACTGCCGACTTCTCAGCTGCAACTGTTTTCTCATTTTCAGCTTCGTTAAGTTTCTTTGTATCGTGAAGCTTCTGAACCTGTTTTTCAACCACTTCATCCTCAATCTTTTCAAAAAGGAGTTCAGACTTGCCCAATGTATGGCCTTCTGAAAGCAGGTCGAAGCTACCTAACATATCCCAGTTGATGTGTTCTATATTGAGGAATGAGAGAATCTTCTCTGCTGTGAAAGGCAGGAATGGTTCAGTCACAATTGCAAGATTAGCAGTAATCTGCAAAGAGATATTAAGAATTGTTGCAGTGCGATTCATGTCGCTTTTGGCCGTCTTCCATGGCTCAGCATCAGCAAGATATTTATTACCGATACGAGCAAGATTCATAGCCTCTTTCTGCGCCTCTCTGAAATGGAAGTTGTTCAGATTATACTCAACAGCCTCCTTAACTTTTTTAGCCTCTGCTATAGCCTCACGGTCAAGATCGGTCAACTCACCTATAGCAGGCACTTTATTATCGAAATATTTCTGAGTAAGCACCATTGCTCTGTTTACGAAATTACCAAGCACAGCTACCAGTACATTATTGTTATGGGCTTGAAAATCTTTCCATGTGAAATCGTTATCTTTAGTTTCAGGTGCATTTGCAGTAAGTGTATAACGAAGTGCATCCTGTTTACCCGGGAACTCTTCTAGGTATTCGTGAAGCCAAACTGCCCAGTTGCGTGAGGTTGATATCTTATCACCCTCCAGATTCATGAACTCGTTTGAAGGTACATTATCAGGCAATATGTAGCTGCCCTCGGCTTTTAACATTGCAGGAAATACAATACAATGGAACACTATGTTGTCTTTTCCGATGAAATGAATCAGACGGGTATCTTCATCTTTCCACCATTTCTCCCAATCGTCAGGCAGAAGCTCTTTTGTATTAGATATATATCCTATTGGAGCATCAAACCATACATAAAGTACTTTGCCCTCGGCTCCTTCTACCGGCACAGGGACACCCCAGTCGAGGTCGCGACTCACAGCACGAGGCTGCAATCCAAGATCGAGCCACGATTTGCACTGACCGTATACGTTACTCTTCCACTCTTTGTGCTCTTCCAATATCCATTGGCGCAGCCATGATTCATGTTTGTCCAGCGGGAGATACCAGTGCTTTGTCTTGCGCATAACCGGTACGCTGCCACTTAGTGTTGATTTAGGATTGATAAGATCGTTGGGACTTAGTGATGTGCCACACTGTTCACACTGATCACCATATGCGTTTTCGTTGCCGCAATGGGGACAAGTGCCTGTGATATATCTGTCAGCAAGAAACTGCTGTGCCTCTTCATCATAATATTGCTCACTCTCCTGTTCACTGAATTCACCTTTTTCATAAAGTTTGCGGAAAAAATCTGAAGCTGTTTCCTTATGAATTTCAGAGGTGGTGCGAGAGTATATATCGAAAGTTATTCCGAACTCCTTAAATGACTTTTTAATCAATTCATGATATCGGTCCACAATATCCTGTGGCGTTACACCCTCTTTGCGGGCCTTTATTGTAATAGGAATACCATGTTCATCAGATCCTCCAATAAAGAGAACCTCTTCACCTTTCAGCCTTAGATAGCGGGCATAAATATCAGAAGGAACATAAACACCGGCGAGGTGACCAATATGCACCGGACCATTGGCATATGGCAGTGCAGATGTAATCAGTGTACGTTTAAATTGTTTTGACATGTCATGTATTAATTAAGTTGCAAAGATAGACAAAATCATAAATATATTTGTTTAAATTTGGTTCCACTTATTACTTATCCTGTGCAGTTTGGATGAATAAACGGAAATTTGTAATTAAGCTATGAACTTAAATTTAAAAGGAAAGACCGCAATTATTGGCGGCAGCAGTAAAGGTTTGGGCAAAGCATGTGCTGTTTCTCTTGCACGTGAGGGGGTAAATGTTGTAATATGTGCAAGAAACGTTGAGGCTTTGAAAAAAACAGAGATGGAGATAGAAGCACATGGAGTTGAGACACTGGCGCTTACTGCTGATATGTCTGTTGCAGATGATAACCGGAGAATAGTAAGTGCTACTATTGAAAAGTTTGGTGGTGTTGATATACTGATAAATAATTCAGGGGGACCAAAACCGGGTACGTTTCGTGAAGTTTCTGAGGATGATATGGATGAGGCTTATAATTCAGTTTTAAAATACAATATACGTATGATAAATCTTTGCCTGCCTTATATGGAGAAAAAGGGGTGGGGCAGAATTATTAATATTGCATCGGTAAGTGTTAAAGAGCCGTTGCCAAATATTGTATTGTCGAATATATTCCGTTCAGCAGTAGTTAGTTACGCCAAGACTATCAGCAGAGATCTGATCCCAAAAGGAATAACAGTGAATACAGTTTGTCCCGGTTACTTTAAAACTGATCGCATAACTCAACTGATAAACAGGGGTGCTGAAGCAGAAAATATCTCTGTTGAGGAGTATGAGAGGAGGGCAATTGAAGATTTTCCTCATAAGCGATATATGGATCCAATGGAGTTGGGTGAGATGGTTTGTTATCTATGTTCAGATCAGGCACGATCAGTTACAGGTACCACTATTCAGATTGATGGTGGACTGGTTAGTGGTTTGCTTTGATTTTAAGACTTTTCTGAATTAGATACACATCTGGAATCTTTTTATTCTTTTGGAACCTTTTCATTGGGATGCACC
>Ga0265293_10000301_pt1 | contig 120957 bp, 105 predicted proteins | sample Munlanlewell138R_FD_192505 | JGI IMG/M metagenome (GOLD analysis project Ga0265293, IMG submission 192505) | Leachate microbial communities from a municipal landfill in Southern Ontario, Canada - Leachate well 138R | ecosystem: Engineered > Solid waste > Landfill > Unclassified | place...
GTTCCGAAGGCTGAAAGGCTTTCGCAGAATTTTCTCTCGTTTCGATAAATTGGACGTCGTATTCACTTTCTTCATTCATTTTGCATTAATCGTCGATACTTTATTTAGTGTGAACAGGCCCTAGTATTTCGCCGCAGTCTGGTACGCGCATGTGCGCAACTGTTCCGCCATTACTTAGATCTTCAATCTGCTTTTGACAAAACTGGCTAGATAGTGAATAAAAAAGATAATAGTTGTTCGCTTTGTTTTGCGCAGCTCTGTACATCATCGTTCTCTGTCCCAAAAAGACACCGTCAGCATCTTCAAGGACGCCGACTTCTCCAGCCGGTGCTTCACGGGTAAAAATTATGTCTCCTCTTTTTGGAGCGCCACGACGAATCCATTGCAAATAGGTTTCTTCAGTGACATATCGAACGTCGCTGGTATCCACTCTCCCATTTCGTACATTCGTTGTCCGGATCATCTTGAAGCGAGTTTTATAATCAACCACAGGGGCTGTTTTGTTTACGCAATCGATAATTGACTCACAAGCATACTTTATTGGAACCCGTTTCCACCCGTTAGGCACCATATCCCAACTCCTCCAAATACTTCGCCATTTCACCTTCCAACTCGGCCAGTTGGGCTTTCAGCTGCTCGCGCTCTGCACGCACAGCCATCAAATCAATCTCTTCCTCCTCTTCAAAGGTGTCGACATAACGCGGGATATTAAGGTTGTAGTCGTTCTCTCGGATTTCTTCGAGGTTGGCCACATAGGCATACTTGTCCATATCCTTGCCTGCTCTATAGATCTCGACAATTTTTTGGATATTCTCCGAAGTCAGCAAGTTCTGGTTCTTGCCTGCCTTGAACTCCCGGCTGGCGTCGATAAACATGGTGCTGGTATCGGATTTCTCCTTGCTGAATATCAAAATCGCTGCTGGTATGCCGGTGCCGTAAAAGAGCTTTTCCGGCAGGCCGATCACGGCATCGAGCAGGTTTTCCTCGATCAGTTGCTGGCGGATTTTGCCCTCGCTGGAGCCACGGAACAGCACTCCGTGGGGTACTACCACGCCCATTCTCCCGGTTTTGGGTTTCAGGGTTTCGATCATGTGCAGGATAAAGGCGTAGTCGCCCTTGGTTTTGGGCGGCACTCCGCGGCGGAAGCGGCTGAACTTGTCGTGCTCGGCTTCATCGTGACCCCATTTGTCCAGCGAGAACGGCGGGTTGGCGGTAACGATATCGAACAGCATCAGGTTACCGGTTTTATCCAGCAGCTTGGGATTGCGGATGGTGTCGCCCCATTCGATTTTGTGGTTGTCCTCGCCGTGCAGGAACATGTTCATCTTGGCCAGCGACCAGGTAGAGCCGATGGCTTCCTGCCCGTAGAGGGCATATTGTTTGCTGCCGTGGTTGCTGACCACTTTACGGCCACACTTCATCAGCAGCGAGCCGGAGCCACAGGCCGGATCGCAGATGCTGTCACCCGGTTGCGGGTCGAGCAGTTCGGCGATCAGGTCGCTGACTTCCGGCGGGGTATAGAATTCGCCGGCCTTCTGGCCGCCGCTGGCGGCAAAGTTCTTGATCAGGTATTCGTAGGCGTTGCCGATCACGTCCAGCGAACCGACGCGGGAGGGCTTGAGGTTCAGCTCGGGCTTGGCGAAGTCTTCCAGCAGGTGGCGCAGAATGGTATTTTTCTGCTTTTCTTCGCCCAGTTTGTCGGTGTTGAAGGAGATGTCCTGGAAAACGCTTTTGCCGGCGTCTTTCAATTTGGTGCCGTTGGTTTCTTCGATGGCGTGCAGCGCCTGGTCAATGCGCTCGCCGTTGCCCGGCTCATGGCGGTGTTCGTACAGGGTGTAGAAGCTGGCTTCTTTGGGCAGGACGAAGCGCTCGTTCTTCATCATCTCTTCGATCAGCTCCGGCTCGTCGCCGTACCGCTTTTTGTAGTCGTCGTAGTGATCCTGCCATACATCGGAGATGTATTTGAGGAACAGCATGGTGAGAATGAAGTCCTTGTAGGTGTCGGCGCTGATGGTGCCACGGAAGGTATCGCAGGCGGCCCATAAGGCCTTGTTGATATTGTCCTGGTTGATTCTTTCTGAATTGCTCACGTTATTCCTCGTCCTTATGCTTTGAAAGCCGCTGTCGCCTGGCTGTTTTGCGCTCGGCGGCTTCGAGTTTTTGAATGCTTTGGTCCGGGGTCGGCAGGTCTTCAGGCATGGTGCCGCCCAGTTCGGCGATGGTCTGGCGAACCTTGCGGCCCACGTCAAAATGGGTCTGGTTGGCCTGGCGCTTGCCCCGCACCTTGTCCCGGCGTAGTTTTTCCTCTGCCTGGGTGGCGCGGAACAGGTTGGCGGCCAGTTCGGTGGAGCCCATATGGTCGAGGATCTTCTGGCTTTTCCTCAGGCCCTTGCGGGTTTGGATAGCCTTCGAGTCGAGTCCGCCGTACAGACCCTGGTAGCCGTGGTTCTGGAAGATGGCGAAATCGAGGCCGGTTTCCACCCCCGCCTGCTGCGCGGTCTCCACCAGCTGTTTGTTGTGTTCTTTCAGCTCGTTGCGCAGGAACAGCCGTTTCTGGTCTTCCTTGAGCTGCTGGAAAGCGGCGTCATCGGCCAGTTCTTGACGGCGGGTTTGCACGGCGAAGTAGGTCTGGCCGGCGGCGATCACGGGCTTGGTGGGATCGCCATTTTGCACCACGAGGTAGCAGGCGTAGCGGGACAACTTGACGTCAGGGAGTTCTCGCTGGGCTCCGGAGCCTATGGTGACCATTGCGAGGACATCCTCGAAATGGTCTGAGGCCCGGTGGCCGCTATTGTCGCTGGCCTCCTTGGCTTTGGCGAGTACCGGCTGGAAATGTCGGTATTCCGAGTAGCCCAGCAGCTTCGAGAGGGCCCTGGCTGACCAGTACTCCACGCCGTTGTCATCGCGCTGCTTGAGCTGTTCGAAGGGTTGATGCTGATCCTTTGTCATATGACCTCCTTGTTGAATAAATCCTTGGCGACGGCATTCATCAGTTGCTCGCCGTTCTGAATCAACTGTTGCGCCGCAAGTTGTTCCCGTCGAAGGGTGTTGGCGATGCCGATTATGGCACGTTGTTTCTCCAGTGAGGGGAGGGCGATTGGGGTCTCTTCCAATACCTGGCGGCGTATGCTCTTGGTGAGTGTACCCTCGGCGCTTTGCTCGAAGTAGCGTTGGCAGGGTCTTTGGTTGAGCAGCCAGGTGAGGAATTCGGGCAGCAGATTGGCCCGCGTCGTTCTTACGATATAAAAGTGGGGGGCGGCCACCGCCCGCAATCCCAGGTCGACGAGCTCTTCATCCACCCGGACGGCGTAATTGCGGTTGCCTCTGGCTGCCACCAGGATGTCGCCGGGCTGGAGCCAGTCGGGATTGCGTTTGCCCGTCAGCTCCGTGGTGATGCATTCCTGCCAGCGAATTTTTTCCCCAGGGGTGACATCCTTCATCTGGACCGCAGCAAGTTGTGTGTCTGTCTTGTTGGGGATTTTGCCGCGAAATGGATGCCCTGGACTGATAGCAGCGACCTGTTGGAGCTTCATTTTTCAATTTCATAAGCGATGATGCAAAATATTAGTTGTCTTTCATCTGAATATCAACTTTAAATTTGCTTCATCGCTTATGAGGTAAATTCAGCATGGCTCATTGAAGATCGTGATATGGCAATGGGTGTGAATGAAGGAGGTAATGTGCCCGGTGAAACTCGCCGCCAGAGCAGGTATCATCCCCCGCTTGTCAACATTTGCCAGGACACCCACCCCAATGAGCATCAAATCGGACAAATGGATCACCCGCATGGCGCGCGAACACGGCATGATCGAGCCGTTCGAGGGAGCCCAGGTCAGACAGCCCGATCCCAACGGCCCCAAGGTGATTTCCTACGGGGTGTCCAGCTACGGGTACGATGTGCGCTGTTCCGACGAATTCAAGATTTTTACCAACATTCACTCGAAAACCGTCGATCCCAAGAATTTCGACAATGATGCATTCGTGGATGTGAAGGGTGATTTCTGCATCATTCCCCCCAACTCCTTCGCCCTGGCGCGCACCGTGGAATACTTTCGCATTCCCCGCAACGTGCTGACCATCTGTCTCGGCAAATCCACCTACGCGCGCTGTGGCATCATCGTCAATGTCACGCCGCTGGAGCCGGAGTGGGAGGGGCACGTGACCCTGGAGTTTTCCAATACCACCAGCCTGCCTGCGAAAATCTACGCCAACGAAGGCGTCGCCCAGATGCTGTTCTTCGAATCCGACGAAGTCTGTGCGGTGTCGTACAAAGACCGGGGCGGAAAATACCAGGGTCAAACCGGCGTCACTCTGCCCAAGGCCTGATCACAACGACTCTTTACGGCAGAGGAACGGATTGTCATCGTGAAAATCCTCGTCACAGGTGGCTGTGGTTTTATCGGCTCGGCGCTTATCCACCATTTATTGGAGCAGCCCGGTGTTGCCGTGATAAACGTCGATAAGCTCACCTATGCCGCCAATCCGCTCTCGCTGACATCGGTTGAAAATGACGAGCGCTATTGTTTCGAGCGCGAGGACATCGCTGACCGCGAGGCGATGATGCGAGTTTTCAATCACCATCGCCCGGATGCAATCATGCACTTGGCGGCGGAGAGTCATGTGGATCGGTCGATTCATTCTCCTGATGACTTCATCCAAACCAACCTGGTGGGCACCTACAGGCTCCTCGACGTTGCGCGAGAATATTGGGCGGGGCTTGATACCCAGGCTCAGCGCGCATTTCGATTTCACCATGTGTCCACGGATGAGGTTTACGGCGATCTCGATGGCAGCGATGATTTGTTCACCGAGACCACCGCCTACGCCCCCAGTTCTCCATATTCCGCCAGCAAAGCCGGGTCGGATCACCTGGTGCGCGCCTGGCATCGCACGTTCGGGCTGCCGGTGATCATCAGCAACTGCTCCAACAACTATGGCCTGCGTCAGTTTCCTGAAAAACTCATTCCTTTGATGATTCTCAATGCCCTTGCCGGCAAGCCACTGCCGGTATACGGGGATGGTTGCCAGGTGCGGGACTGGCTTCATGTGGAGGACCACGCTCGCGCGTTATGGCGCGTGCTGCGCGAGGGCAGTGTGGGGCAAACGTACAATATTGGCGGCCACAATGAGAAGACAAATCTCGATGTGGTGACCGCGATCTGCGATTTGCTGGAACAGAAAGCGCCGCGCAAGCCGCAGGGTGTTGCGGCCTATCGGGATTTGATTCAGTACGTGCGCGACCGCCCCGGCCACGACCGCCGCTACGCCATCGATGCCGGCAAGATTCAGCGCGAACTGGGATGGGTGCCAGAGGAAACCTTCGAGAGTGGCCTGGCGAAAACCCTGGATTGGTATCTCGCCAACGACGCCTGGGTGGAGAGTGTCCAGTCGGGTGCGTACCGGGAATGGATCGACAGCCACTATGGTGGATGACTCCCTGGATATTCTCCTGCTTGGGGCGACAGGGCAGATTGGCGCTGCGTTATTGCCCGAACTCCAGGCTCTTGGCCGGGTCGATGCGGTCGGCCGTCAGCGATGTGACCTTGCGGACAGCAAGGCGATAGAAGCATTATTGGCAGGGCGCAAACCGCACATCATCATCAATGCCGCGGCCTACACGGCGGTGGACAGGGCTGAAACCGAACCGGAATTGGCGCAGCGCCTCAACGCGGAGCTGCCGCGGCAACTGGCTGCTTTTGCTTTCCAGCACAACGCCTTGCTTGTGGATTTTTCGACGGATTACGTTTTTGATGGCGCCGCCCCCAGGCCCTGGCGCGAAACGGATCAGCCCGCTCCGCTCAACGTGTATGGTCGCACCAAGCTCGAAGGATTGCGGGAAATAGAGGGCAGCGGCTGCCGCTACCTCGTGTTCCGGGTTACCTGGATTTACGCCCGCCGCGGCAACAATTTCCCCAACACCATGTTGCGTCTCGCCGCTGAGCGCGAGGCGTTGTCGGTGGTCAGTGATCAGATCGGTGCTCCCACACCGGCAAGCTGGATTGCAGAAACGGTGGTGCGGTGCCTGCCCCAGGTGCTGGTGGATGAGGGCAAGTGCGGGCTCTACAACCTCGCGCCGGCAGGCAGTGTCAGCTGGTACGATTTTGCCTGCGAGATCATTGCTGGCGCCCTGGCGCGGGGCCGCCAACTCAAAGTGACACCGGACACCGTTGCGCCGCTCTCCAGCGCAGACTATCCCACGGCCGCGCGTCGTCCCGCGAACTCCCTGTTGGATACCGGCAAGTTGCAAAGGGCATTTGCTATACTCCCGCCGCATTGGCGTTCGCTGCTCGACAGAGAGGGGATACTCGATCCATGACCAAGCGCAAGGGCATCATCCTTGCCGGTGGCTCCGGTACGCGGCTTTATCCGGTGACTCAGGTAATTTCAAAGCAGTTGTTACCGGTGTACGACAAGCCGATGATTTACTATCCGCTGACGACACTGATGCTGGGCGGTATCAGCGATATTCTTCTCATTTCCACACCGCTGGATATCCCCCGTTTTGAGCAGCTGCTCGGAGATGGCAGTCAGTGGGGAATCCATATCGAATATGCGGTACAACCATCGCCGGACGGTCTTGCCCAGGCCTTCATCATCGGCGAACGGTTCATCGATGACGGGCCATGCGCGCTCATTCTCGGTGACAATCTGTTCTACGGCGACGAGCTCACCACGCGCCTGTGCAGGGCGGTAAGGAAGGAGGAGGGCGCTACGGTATTCGCGTATCCGGTGCAGGACCCGCAACGCTACGGCGTGGTGGAGTTCGACAGTGAGGGCATTGCAGTAAGCATCGAGGAAAAGCCGCTCAAGCCCAAATCACGTTATGCCGTGACCGGGTTGTATTTTTATGATCGCCAGGTGGTCGACGTTGCGAAAAGTATCCGGCCCAGTGCGCGCGGCGAGCTCGAAATCACCGATGTGAATCGATATTACCTGGAGCGCGGCCAACTGACGGTCGAAAGCCTTGGTCGGGGTACGGCCTGGCTCGATACCGGGACCCACGAATCGCTGCTGGAGGCATCGAGTTTCATTGAAACTCTCGAGCGCCGCCAGGGCCTGAAGATTGCCTGTCCGGAAGAGGTTGCTTTCCGGCAGGGGTTCATCGATGCGGAACAGGTGCTGGCTCTTGCGGAACCGCTCAGAAAAAACGGTTATGGCCAGTATCTGATCAGCATTGTCAGTGAGAAAATTTTTTAGGGGTGAGGGGAAGGCGTTCACAGGCTTGTACTGACCCTGTGATCCGCACCTTCACTACAATTGAACCCGGCTCAAAACCTGCCTATGGAAATCATTGCCACTGCAATTCCCGACGTTTTGTTGATCAAGCCCAAGGTCTTCGGGGATCAGCGTGGCTATTTCACCGAGACGTTTCAGGCGAAACGCTATTTCGATGCCGGCATTCCCGGCCCCTTCGTTCAAGACAATCTGTCGTTTTCCCGCAGAGGTGTATTGCGCGGACTGCATTTCCAGAATCCAAACCCACAAGGCAAGCTCGTCCATGTATTGCAGGGTGAGGTATTCGATGTTGCGGTAGACCTGCGTCGCGACTCTCCCACGTTCGGACACTGGGTGGGCGAGTACCTTTCAGCGGATAATCACCACCAGTTGTGGGTGCCGGAAGGGTTTGCCCACGGTTTTTGTGTGACCAGTGACACTGCGCTCTTTGCTTATAAATGCACAGCCTTTTATGACGCTGGCTCTGAACAGAGTCTGTCGTGGGATGACCCGGATTTGGCTATTCCCTGGCCAGTGGATAACCCCGAGGTGTCCATCAAGGACGCCGGAGGACTCAGGTTGACGGAGTGCCGTTATTTCTAAGCCGCCATGGAAGCCGTGAAAATTATGAGCTAGTCTGTAGAAGTGCAATGACCTCCAGGAGGAAAGCTCATGGCAACAAAGCCAGCTGTAGACATCGAGAACGATAAGCCCGTGAGGGAAGAGGAAGTGGATGCGGGCAAGGATGCGGTACTTGCCGCATACAAGAACCTGCTCGAAGCCACGGATCATTTCAAGGCCGCCGCCAAGGCCGCGGGGCTCGACCTGAAGCAGGAGGCGGGTGACCGTTTCCAGAAAGGCCGCGCCAAGGCGGAGGATCTCGGACGCGATGCCGGGGATTATGTGCGGGATAAACCATTGGCCGCGCTGGGTGCGGCGTTTTTTGCGGGATTCTTTTTTGCTCATCTGTTTGGTAAGAGATGACGCAAAACCCTTCGGAAGATATCGTCAATGACACGCCGGATGAGCAACGACCGCAAGATGAGCTGAAGGCCTGGGTGGAGTTGCTCCAACAGGCCGTTGCCGCGGGGGCGACGCTGTCGCAACTGGCAATGCTCGAGTTGCGGTTGGCGCTTGCCGATGGCGGGCGCCTGGTGGCCTTGGGTCTGGTGATGTTGCCGCTGGCGTTACTGGCGTGGCTGGGCCTGTCGGTGCTGATCGGGTGGTGTGTTTTCCAGTGGGCCGCGTCCGTCGCCTTGGGGATCGGAGCTTTTCTTGCCGTGCAATTGGTGACCCTGGGAATCCTCGGGGCGGCCTGCGCGCGCTACCGGAAAAGCCTTTCGCTGCCGGCGACGCGGCGCCACTTGCGACAATTCATGGAGAGCGTAAAGCCCGATGCGCAAGCAACTAAAAGCTGAAATTCTGGCGCTCGATACCAAGCTGGTATTGCAGCGCTACCAGATAGCGGACAACGCCCAGCGGCGGATCGACCGTCTGCGGCGCATTCCGCCGTTGTGGCTCGTGGGTGGCGGCTTTGGCAGCGGCTTTCTGGTGGGGCGCTTGCAGAAGAGTTCGTCCGGATCGTTATGGCAGCTGTACCTCACGGGCATGCGGGCCTGGGGTATCGCCAATATGATTCTTCCACCCGCGCCGCTGGACTACGGAAGGAGCCTGTGAGCGGCGACGCGCGACAACCGCAGGAGCCTCGCCGCGAGCCTGTGGCACTGCGCTGGTTGCTGGCCCTCGCTCTTGTTTACACCCTATATTTTGGCCGTACCCTGTTGATTCCCGCCGTGGTGGCGCTGTTGTTGGCGCTACTGCTGAGCCCGCCCGTGGCAGTGCTGAAGCGCTTCTATATTCCCCGCGCCGTGTCGGCAATATTGGTGCTGGGTGCTATCTGCGGGCCCTTTGCCCTGCTGTCGATGGAGTTGGCTGAGCCCGCGCAAAAATGGGCGAAACGCCTTCCCGAGCTTTCCAGCCACCTGTCGCAGCAATTCGATGCGTTTGCGGTTGCGCTGCAGCCCGAGAAAGTCGTGATCGTTGCCGAAGAATCCGCGCAGGAGCGTCGTGGTTTTGGCTTCTTCGGGTTGTTTCGAGACGATCCGAGGCCCGCGCCGTCGCCGCAGGTGGAAGAAAAACCCGCTGTCGACGTGGTGAGCGAAAAAATCGTGCAAAGTGGTATGGATGTCATGGTGGCTGTGCTGGCGGCGGCGCCGATGATCATTACACAGCTGTTGACCTGTGTGATCCTTACGCTTTTTCTGCTGATTTTCGGCCCCAAATTGTTCAATGTGGCGGTGACGATTTTTCCGCGCCCGGAAAATCGCGGGCGAATCGTCGATATCGTCACGACCATTCGCAACGAACTGTCGCGCTATATTCTCACCGTCAGCCTGATCAATTTCTTGCTTGGCGCCGTCACCGGCGCGGCGTTGTGGTGGCTGGGTGTGGAGGATGCATTGTTGTGGGGTGTGCTGGCGGGCTTGCTCAATTACGCGCCCTATGTGGGGCCGGTGATCGCCGTGCTGGTGTTGTGCATCGCGGGGTTTGCACAATACGGTGCGGCGTTGCTGGCGCTGATGCCGGCCACGGTGTACTTCGTGTTCAATTTGCTCGAAGCACAGTTTCTCACGCCGACGGTGCTTGGTGTACAGATGCAGCTCAATCCGCTGGTGCTGGTGGTATGGCTCTTTATCTGGGGCTGGCTGTGGGGCATTGCCGGCGTGCTGCTGGCAGTGCCCCTGCTGGTGAGCCTCAAAATTGCCGCGCAACGGCTGGGCGTATTGACGAACTGGACGCGCCTCGCCGAGACCGATCCCTGAAAATCACGGCAGGCACCGGGCCACAAGCCGCACAGGTCACCTGTGCGATTTTTGGCGTCGGATTTTTGGCGGCGGTTGCCCGCTGGGCCCCGGCCCTGTAGAATCCCGCTCCGCTAGATTGTAGTAAAAGACCTTAGGGGTGGCTGGAATGGAATTTCCGGTCTGAGATGTCCACTGGACGAACCCTTTGAACCTGATCCGGTTAATGCCGGCGTAGGAATAGGTGTAGCTCTCTCAATACCTTCCAAGCGCGCAGACCGGGTCTCCCAAACCCACGCCGTTTAGGAGGCTCACTTGAAATTTTTCCCCAAACCCAAAACCGGTTTTTCCTCACTGGCTGTACTGGCATTGCCCTTTGCCATGCCTGCCATGAGTGCGGATATCCAGGAAGTCATCGTCACCGCGGATTTTCGCGAAGCGCCGGAAGCCCTGTACTCGGGCAGTCTCACTGTCGTGGGCAGCAATGCCATTTCGTCGCGTGCGGCACAGCATCTGGATGAAATCCTCAACATCGCGCCCAATGTCAATTTTTCGGCAGGGGCGTCGCGCGGGCGCTTCATTCAGATTCGTGGCATCGGCGAGCGTAGCCAGTTCGTCGATCCCATCGACCCGTCGGTAGGGCTGACCATCGACAACATCAATCTCAGCGGCGTCGGCAATGCCAGCACATTGTTCGATGTCGAACAGGTGGAAGTGTTGCGCGGCCCGCAGGGCACCCGCTTCGGTGCCTACGGGCTGGCCGGCATGGTGAATGTGACATCGAAGGCGCCCAGCGATGAATTCGAAGGTCAGATCAGCGGCGGTGTCGGCAATTACAATAGCCGGGAACTGGGCGCGGTGATCAGCGGCCCACTGGCGGACAATCTGCGCGGCCGCCTTGCGGTACAGCAGTACTTGAGTGACGGCCACATCGATAATATCTACCTGGGCCGCGACGACACAGCCGAGCGCGACGAGCTTACCGCACGCGCGCGGCTCGACTGGCAGGTGAGCGAAGATTTCAGTCTCGACGGCACGCTGTTTTACGTGGATGTCGATAACGGCTACGACAATTTTTCTCTCGACAACAATCGCAAGACACTGTCCGACGAACCTGGCCGCGATGCGCAGGAAACCCTGGCTTTCGGCATTACCGCAAACTGGACGGGCAACAGCGCGGTCAGTGTCCAGTCAACCTTGGCGCTCGAAAAAACCGACGTGTCCTACAGCTTCGACGAGGACTGGACCAACACGGAGATTTGCGACGGTCTCGCCTGCGACAGCGCACTGTGGGGATTCGACTGGTGGTATTCCAGTACCGACGCCTATTCCCGCGAGCGCGACTCGGTGCAGCTCGATATTCGCATGATTTCCGGCGAGGACGGCAAGCTCTTCGGCCATATCGACTGGGTGGCGGGCGCGTATTATTTCGACAAGAGCGAAGACCTGACACGGAATTTTTACGACTGGGATCTCGACCAGCCCGGTTTGTTCGCGAGCCGCTATGACAACCGCAATATCGCCCTGTACGGTCAGCTGTCCGCGCCACTGGCGGAAAAGCTTCAGCTGACGGTGGGCGCGCGTCTGGAGCGTTTCTCCGGTGACTACCACGATATCCTCGAGGTTGTGGCAACGCCCGGTGAAACGCTGTGGGGTGGCGATATCAGTCTGGAATATCAGGCCAACGACAACACCATGTTGTACGCGCTGGTTTCCCACGGTTTCAAGGCGGGCGGCGTGAATGGCGATGCCTTGGGCACGGCGCGCAAGAATGATTTTGATGATAGCGTGATCGATTTTCTCAACACGCGTCTGGAGTTCGATACCGAAACCGTGGACAACTATGAAATCGGTATCAAGGGCGATTATTTCGATGGTCGCTGGCAACTGCGCGCCGCGGCATTCTGGATGGAGCGCGACGACGTGCAGCTCAAGGGCTGGTACAACGATGGCCCGCTGTTCGTGGGCTACATCGACAACGGCTCGTCCGGCACCAACCGCGGTGTGGAAATAGAAACGGTCGTGGCGCTCACGCCGCAGTTGCAGATCGACGCCAGCCTGGGTTATCTGGATACGGAGATCAAGGATTTCTACGTTCTCGGTGATGACGAACTGGTGAACAAGAGTGGCCGCGATCAGGGGCACGCGCCGAACTATCAGTATCACGTCGGCGCCAACTGGACGGTGGTGGAAAATCTCGTGGCTCGCGTTGAAGTGGAAGGCCGCGACCGTTTTTATTATTCCGACAGCCACGACGCGCGGTCATCCGCCTATAACCTGGTTCATGCCAGTCTCGCTTACAGCCTCGGCAATGTGGATCTCAGGCTCTGGGGCAGGAACCTCACCGACAAGGATTATGGTGTCCGGGGCTTTTATTTCGCCAACGACCCGCGTGTGCTGTACGAAGACGACCAGGCTTACGTCCAACTCGGCGATCCGCGCACATACGGCTTGACCGCGACCTATAACTTTTAGTTCGTAGGTTGGGCTGAGGAACGAAGCCCAACAATTTTACGGCCTCGGCGTTGGGCTTCGTTCCTCAGCCCAACCTACAACCGGGTTTCACGAAACCCATACCAGGAGACAAGACCATGATGCTAAGCGCAGAAATCACGCTGTACCCTTTGCAGGAAGATTATCGTCCCATCATCAAGGCGTTCATCGATCAGCTCGCTGCTGAGAACAGCGTCAAGAAAGAGACATTTCCTACCAGCACCGTGCTGACGGGAGACTATGACGAGGTGATGGCGGTGTTTTCCCGACTGATGAAATGGAGCTACGAAAAATACGGCAAGATGGTATTCGTGGTGAAATTCCTGCCCGGCTATGAGGCACTTTGATTGCTGAATTTCGACTACCGTTCGATCTCCAGCGAAGTCTGGGCGGCATTGGCGCAGATGTCGCCCTGGGAAGGTCTGGCCGTGGCGCTCGCCGTGGCCTACCTGGTGCTGGCCATGAAGGAAAGCCTGTGGTGTTGGTATTGCGCCTTCATCAGCACCACGATTTACACCTTCATTTTCTGGGATGTGAGCCTGCTGATGCAGTCGGGGCTCAACGTCTTCTACATGGGAATGGCGGTTTACGGCTGGTGGCAATGGCGCAAGGGTGGGCCGCGTCACGAAGGTGTGGCCATTCACCGCTGGCCGCTCGCCACACACGGAAAAATAATGGCACTGATTGTGCTGGCAACACTGGCGTCGGGATATCTGCTTGCGGAAAACACCCGCGCGGTGTGGCCGTATGTGGATGCGTTCACCACCTGGGCGAGTGTCGTCACCACCTGGATGGTGGCGAAAAAAGTGCTGGAAAATTGGCTTTACTGGATCGTCATCGACTTTGTGTCCGCACTGCTGTATTTCGATCGTGGTCTTTATCTCACGGCATTGTTGTTTTCCGTTTATGTGGTCATGGTGACCTTCGGCTATTTCAACTGGAAACGCCATGAACGCAATGCACGCCGTGCGGCTTGACGAGGCGCTGTCTTCCTGGCGCCAATGGTATCCCCGGCTTTCGGCGCGTCCACAGGTCGTGCGCAGGCTCACGGGAGGGCTTACCAATGTTTCCTGGCTGGTGGATGCCGGTGGTGTCCAGCTTGTGGTACGTTTGAATTCGCCGTTCGATTTTGAATTCAATATCGATCGCGGTCGTGAGTTATATATTCTCCGCGCTGTTGCCGATCTGGGATATGCGCCAGCTGTGCACCATGCCGATCTCGAACGGGGATTTCTGGTCAGTGAGTTCATCGAGGGCTACGCGTGGACGGCACGTGATGTGCAGCAAGAAAACAACCAGACTTTGTTGCGTAAGTTGATGTCGGCTGCGCAACAAATTTCCCTGCCGTTTCCAAAATTCGATTACTGGGCTCACCTGTGCCACTACGAACGGTGTCTCGATCGCCGCGGTATTGTCATCGACGGCGCGCTGCGGCAACGCAAACAGGATAATGCACACGCTATTCAGGCTTTTCAGCGCGCAGACTGGACACCCGTACTGACCCATCACGACCTGGGCGTGGGGAATCTAATCCGGCGCGGTGATCAACTTTATGTTCTGGATTGGGAATATGCCGCTGCCGGTTATGGCGGCATGGATTTTCCCGATGCCGCCGGGCAACTCGCTGAGGCGGTGGTGGTGCCCGGGCTTTCCCGGCTCATCGATGATTATTGGTTCTTGCTCAAGTCGCGGTTGGCCGCACGCTCCTGAGGTTGTTCGGCGACCTGTTCGCGATCCAGATCCCCTACATCCAAAATGGGCGACGCATCGATATCTTCCGCGTGCATCATTTGCGCGACCCGCTGCAATGACGAAAGGATCATGGACTTCTCCCAGTTCTTCAGGTTTGCGAACTGCTCAACGAATTCTTCCTGAAGCGGTGTCGGGGCTTCGATGATGGCTTTCTTGCCTGCGTCGGTCAGCGACACATAGACCTTGCGCCTGTCCTGGGTGGATTTTTCCCGCGTCAGCAGCCCGCGATTTTCCAATCTTGTGACGATAGTCGTGACGGTCGCCTGGCCGAGGGAAATGGCGCGCGCGATGTCGCCGATGGTCTGCGCGCCGCCGCGTTCCAGGGTCTGCATGATGAGAAGCTGTGGTGCCGTGAGACCTGCAGTTTTGCTGAGATGCTTGGAATGCATGTCGGTGGCACGAATGACGCGTCGCAGCGCCATCAATACTTCATCTATCTGTTTCACAAGGATTTTTCCGTGTTGGATAAATACAAAGAGTAATCCTGCAGCAGGCTAAAGGCAATCCGCTACTCTAATTCAATTTGCATTATGAGATCCATTGAGTACAATACATATTCCTCAAGCGAAATGTAGTTTTTGATGATTAATGACCCTTTAACGCCTGTTTTACATAGAAAAATACGTTGAGGTGAATGTAATTATGGGCGATTCCAAACAAGATGATTCCGTAGCTGGCGAGGCCGGCGGGAGCGCTTCAGACGACTTTGTGTTGAGCGCGCCGGTGGCTGAGGATGGTTTCCGTGTCCACCAATTGATACGCGCCTGTCCTCCTCTCGACGAAAATTCAATTTATTGCAACCTGCTTCAGTGCGACCATTTCGCGGATACCAGCGTCAAGGTCGAAAGACAGGGCGAGTTGGTTGCTTTCATCTCCGGTTACATTCCCCCAGCCACTCCCGACGTGCTGTTCATTTGGCAGGTGGCAGTGGCTCCCAGTGCCCGCGGGCACGGGCTTGGCGGGAGAATGTTGCGCTATCTCGTGGATTGTGACGCCTGTCGTGCAGTGCGTTACATGCACACCACGGTCACGCCCGACAACGAAGCCTCAACGGCAATGTTCGAGGGTTTTGCACGCCGCCATGGCGCGGCGCTCAGCAAGGATTTGCTGTATCACAAGGATCGCCATTTCGGCGGCCAGCATGAATCAGAAATCCGCTTCACGATCGGCCCGCTGCGTTGAGTCGCACAGTGGATCGTTTTCCACCCACAGAAGGGGTAGTGCCCCAACTCGTAACTCACCAGAGGACACCATGAAAATTTTTGACGAAATCGAATCAGAAGTGCAGAGCTATGCTCGCTCCTTTCCCAAGCTTTTCGAGCGCGGCAAGGGAGAGTGGATGTACGACAACGACGGCAATGCCTATCTGGATTTTCTTGCCGGAGCGGGCACGCTGAATTACGGTCACAACAATGACCATTTCAAGCAAGCGTTGCTGGACTACGTTGCCGCGGACGGTATTTGTCACGGCCTCGATCTGCACACCACGGCCAAGGAAGCCTTTCTTACTACCTTCAAGGAGAAAATCTTTGAGCCCCGCGGCCTGAGCTATGTGGTGCAATTCACCGGGCCCACCGGCACCAACGCCGTGGAAGCGGCCATCAAGATTGCCCGCAATGTCACCGGCAGACACAACATTATTTCCTTTACCAATGGCTTTCACGGTGTGAGCCTCGGCGCCCTGGCGGCCACTGGCAATTCACATCACCGTGGCGCGGCCGGAGTGAACCTGAGTGGCGTTTCACGCATGCCCTACGACGGCTATCTCGGTGAGGACATGGATACCACGGCCTATCTGGACAAGATGCTGAGCGATCCCTCCAGCGGCATCGATCATCCCGCGGCGGTGATTGTGGAAACGGTGCAGGGCGAGGGCGGCATCAACGTGGCGAGCCGCGAGTGGCTGCGCAATCTGGCGGCGGTGTGCAAAAAGCATGATGTTCTGCTGATCGTCGACGATATCCAGGCCGGCTGTGGGCGCACGGGCACCTTCTTCAGTTTTGAAGAGGTGGGAATTACCCCCGACATCGTGACGCTTTCCAAATCCCTCAGCGGTTACGGCCTGCCGTTCGCCATCGTTCTCATTCGCCCGGATCTCGACCAGTGGCGACCGGGCGAGCACAACGGCACGTTCCGCGGCAACAATCTTGCGTTCGTCACGGCGAAGGCGGCGATCGATGCCTATTGGTCCGATGATCAGTTTGCGCAAGAAGTGCAGCGCAAGGGCAAGTACGTGGCACAGCGCCTCGACAAGATCGTGGCCAGCTACGGCGAAGGACACTTCACCGCGCGGGGTCGCGGCCTGTTCCAGGGCCTCAATTGCGTCAGCGGTGAGCTGGCGGGCAAGATCGCGCGCCTGGCCTTCAAGAAAGGGATGATTATCGAAACCAGCGGCGCCGACGACCAGGTTTTGAAATGCCTGTGCAGCCTCACGATCAGCGATGAGAACCTCAAGAAGGGGCTCGATATCATCGAGGAAAGTGTTCACGAAGTGGTGAGCGGTCTCGACGAAGTCCCGTCCGAGGAAGATTTTTTCTCCGAGGACTGGAAAGCGCCGCTGGTGTTGCTCAGCGCCTGATTGTCGGGTCGGTCCTGGTCGCGAATGCCTGTGTGACAAACGATTCGCGGCCAAGGTCGCTCCTACAGTAATTCAATTCAAATTTTGTAAGGAGTTTTCATGATTGTCAGATCATTACCCGAGGCGGAAAAAACCGCGCGTAGAGTCGTTTCTCAAGGCTGGGAAAGTACTCGTTTGCTGCTCAAGAGCGACAACGTCGGTTTTTCGTTTCACATTACCACCATTTATAAGGGCGCCGAATTGCCCATGCATTACCAGAATCATTTCGAATCCGTGTATTGCATTTCCGGCAGCGGCACCATCGAGGATCGTGCGACAGGCGAGGTTCATGTCATTGAGCCGGGCACGCTCTATGTTCTCGATCGCCACGACAGGCACATTCTGCGCGCAAAGGAAGAAATGAAAATGGCTTGCGTTTTCAATCCGCCTTTGCACGGCAAGGAAGTACACAACGCCGAGGGCGCCTACGAGCTCGAAGCGGAAGTGATCGAAGCCTGATCGTGCAATTCACAGGAAGTAAAAGGTATTCAACCATGCATACGGTAGAGAAAATCGGCGGTACGTCCATGTCGCAGTATCAGGCGGTCAGGGACAACATCATTTATCGGGGCTGCGCCTCAGAGGATGTGTACAACCGTATTTTCGTGGTGTCGGCCTACGGCGGCATCACCGATTTATTGCTGGAAGTGAAAAAGACCGCAAAGCCCGGCGTTTACGGGCTGTTTGCCGCCGCCAGTGAAAATCATTGCTGGGAACAGGCGCTGGACGATGTCAAGACGCGCCTGTGCGCATTGAACGCCGAGCTGTTTTCCAGCGATCTGGCGCGGCGTCGCGCCGATGCCTTTATCGGCGAGCGGGTGGAAGAAAGCCGCCAGTGCCTGCGCGATCTGGAAAACATCTGTCGGCACGGCCACTTCGACCTGGGTGCCCACCTGGCAATCGTCAGGGAAATGCTCGCCAGCCTCGGTGAGGCCCACAGCGCCTGGAACCTCACCCAGCTTCTCGCGGAGGAGGGCATCAATGCCCGCTTTGTCGACCTGACCGGCTGGGCCGCGGAAAAACATCTGACCCTCGACGAGCGCATCGGCGAAACCTTTCGCAATGTCGATGTCACGAAAGAGCTGCCCATCGCCACAGGCTACACCCATACCGCACAGGGTTTGATGAAGACGTTTGCGCGCGGTTACAGTGAAATGACTTTCAGCCGGATTGCCGTGCTGACAGGTGCCGAGGAGGCCGTCATTCACAAGGAATTCCACCTGAGCAGCGCCGACCCCCGCACCGTGGGCGAGGACAACGCCGTGCCCATTGGCCGCACCAACTACGACGTTGCCGATCAGCTCGCCAACCTGGGGATGGAGGCGATTCACCCCAAGGCGGCCAAGGGGCTGCGCCAGAACGGTATTCCCCTGCGTATCAAGAACACCTTCGAGCCGGAGCACGGCGGCACCCTGGTGACCAGCGATTATGTGAGCGATACGCCCTGTGTCGAGATCATCGCCGGACGCCGCGACATCTATGCCATCGAGTGTCTGGAACAGAACATGATGGGCGAGATTCACCGCTATGACAGGGACATTCTCCAGAGTATTGGCCGCTTTGGCGCCGAGATCGTCACCAAGGACGTGACAGCCAACAGCATCACCCATTATCTGGCGACCAACCTGAAAACCACCAAGCGCATCCGCACGGCCATCGAGGAGCAGCATCCCGACAGCCGTATCGAAGTGCGCAAGGTGGCGGTGGTATCCGCCATCGGCAGCGACATGAAGGTGCCGGGGATTCTTTCCAAGGCGGTGAGTGCGCTGGCGGAGGCGAAGATCTCCATTCTGGCCATGCATCAGTCCATGCGCCAGGTAGACATGCAGTTCGTCATCGACGAAGCCGACTACGACAAGGCAGTAAAAAGCCTGCACCGCGCCCTGGTGGAAGTGCAGGGGCACGGCGAGGCGATCTGCGCAGCCTGAGGATATTCCATCGGTGCCCCTTGGCAATCCCAACCAAGGGGCGTCTGCTCCCAGGGCAATCGCGCCATGTCAATGAAATTGGCAACAGGGTGAGGCTGCGTCCCGGCAAAGGGCTTTCGAGACCGTCAGCGGCATGGATAGCCGCTGTCGAGCCCCCATGGATGGGTTCACGGCGTGCCTCGAAAGCCCTTTGCCGGGGCGTGGCCGGGGACGAAGCACCCTGCACCTGCTCTTTACAAGCGGGCAAAAAAGTCGCATCTTAGGCATCTGTAGCCACTGAAGGCGCTTCAGTAGCAAATGTCGAAGCCTGGATGCCGATAATTATTATGCTCACGCGATTGCGCATTGCGACCAGTATTCATCTATTGTTTCTCTCCATGGCCTTTGTTGCCGCGGTTTTCAGCGCCCTTTATTTGATATCCGAGAAATACCGCACTGCCCGGGAGCAGTTGGTGGAGCAGATCGTCTGGTCTGTGAAGACCGATGCCTCGCTGCAGTTCGCCGTTTATTTCAGGGACGAGCCACTTTTGCAGCAGCAACTGGCCGGCTTTCTGCAGCTGCCAGCCGTGAAAAGCGCCGTGATCCGCGACACGGTGGGCAACGAAATTGCGCGTGGCGGCGGGGTGAGTGTGGACACAGGGTTGATGGCCGGGGCCATCAGTGGTGATATCAGGCAAGTGCGCATGGCTGTGTCGCCATTCCTTGCGGGCGACAAACAAGACATGGTGCTGCGCGTGCCGGTGTTCGCCGCGGTGGACACCGTGAAAACGCCGCGAGACAGCGCCGATTACGGCCAGGCTCTGGCCGCCATGGAGAACACCAGTAGCCAGCTTCTGGTGGGCTATCTGCATCTGGTGGCGGATCTCGCCGTGATCCGACAATCGCTGACACCCTATATCGGCTCGGTGCTGTTCTATGTAGCGATTTTTACCGTTGTGGCTGCGCTCGCGGTGATGTGGGCCACGCGCTTGCTGACGGCGCCGCTGGCAAACCTGGCCGGTCGCGCCCGTGATATCTCGCTGGGAACACTGGACAAGCCGTTCCGTATCGACGGGCCTGAGGAAATCCAGCAGCTGGTGGCTACTCTCAACCTCATCATCGATGAGCTCAACCGCCACAAATCTCAGGTCGACGTGGACAACAAACTGCTGAGTCTCAAGGTTGCCGAGCGCACCGAGCAGCTGTGGAAACGCAATCAGGAGCTGAATCAGGCGGTGCAACAGGTCACCCACGCCGAGAGCCGCCTGCGCCAGCTGGCCTATTACGACGGGCTTACGTCGCTGCCCAATCGCCAGCTGTTCATCGAGCAACTTGAGCTGCTGCTCCATCTCGCCCGCCATGAGAGCAAGGTCGTGGCGTTGCTTTTCCTCGATATCGACAATTTCAAGCGCATCAATGATTCGCTCGGTCACACGGTGGGCGACGAACTGCTCAAGGAAGTGGCGGCGCGCCTTGTGCGCTGTTTGCGCGACAACCGCTTGCTCGCCACCTTTGGTCACGGCGACAACAACATGAACATCGGGATTTCCCGCCTGGGCGGCGATGAATTCACGGTGCTGCTCAACGATATCGGCGATGCCAGCCCGGCGGGGGAGGTGTCAGTGCAGATTCTGGAGGCGATGCGCGATCCGTTCTTCATCGAAGGGCACGAACTGGTGATTACCCCGAGCATCGGTATTGCCCTGGCGCCGCGCGATGCCGAAACCGTGGAAGAGCTGCTGCGCCTGGCGGACACCGCCATGTATCACGCCAAGAAGGCGGGTCGCAACAACTTCCTGTTTTACGCGCCGTCCATGAATGTGGCCAGCATGAACCGCCTGCAGTTGGAGGCGGACTTGCGGCGCGCCATCGAGCGCGAGGAACTGACACTGCATTTCCAGCCCCAGGTGAACATTCGCACGGGTGAGATCGTCGGCGCCGAAGCGCTGGTGCGGTGGGTGCACCCAGACAAAGGCGATATTTCGCCGCTGCAGTTCATTGCTCTAGCGGAAGAGATGGGGCTGATCGGCGAGCTGGGTACCTGGATTTTGCGCGAAGCCTGTCGGCAGGGCCGCGAGATCGCCGGACTGGGCCTGGCGCTGCCGAAGATCTCGGTCAATGTGTCGTCTTTGCAGTTCACCGCCTCCTTTATTGAAGAGGTGCGTACCATCATCGCGCAAACGGGCATCGATGCGCAGATGCTCGAACTGGAGCTGACCGAGAGTGTGATCATGGGGCACGCCGAGAGCTCCATCGAGGCCCTGCAGCAGCTCAAGGCTCTGGGAGTCAGCATCGCCGTGGATGATTTCGGCACCGGCTATTCGTCACTCAATTACCTGAGCCGCTTTCCTCTCGACGAGCTGAAGATAGACCGCAGCTTCATCGTTGCGCTCGACGCGCCGGGCGGCAAGCGCAACTCGGAGCTGGTCACGGCCATCATCGCCATGGCGCGCAGCCTCAACCTGCGCCTGGTTGCGGAGGGGGTGGATTCCATTGCCCAATATGAGATTTTGCGCGGTCGCGGCGTGGACATCATCCAGGGCTATATTTTCAGCCAGCCATTGCCGGTGGAAGAGCTGATTTTCATGCTCGAGGACAACCCGTTTCCGAGGCAGATTGCCAGGATCTCGCAGCGCCTTACGGCATGATGGGGCAGCAGTTGTCAGCTCTCAGTCGTCAGGAAAGTTCGGGGGAACTGCGAAGGCATTACGAGGCTCCCCCCCTGTCAACTGAAAACTGTCAACTGAAAACTGAACTCACACTATCTCAAGCAATTCGACTTCGAACACCAGCGCCTGGTACGGGCCGATAGCGCCACCTGCGCCCTGGGCGCCGTAGGCGAGCTGATAGGGTACGAAGAGGCGCCATTTGGAGCCTACAGACATCATTTGCAGGGCTTCGGTCCAGCCTGCGATCACGCCTTGAACAGGGAACTCGGCTGGCTCGTCGCGCTTGTAGGAGCTGTCGAACTCGACGCCGTTGATAAGGGTGCCGCTGTAGTGGGTACGCACGGTGCTGGCCAGCGTCGGTTTCTCGCCGCTGCCTTCCTGGATGATCTCGTATTGCAGGCCCGACTCGGTCACGACGACGTCGGGGCGCTCGGCATTTTCGGCAAGAAACGCTTCGCCCTCGGCGGCGTACTTGCTGGCGTTGGCGGCTTCTTCCTCGTTGATTTTCTCCTGGAGGATGCGGAAGGCATCGTTGATCTCCGCGGCATCCACCTGCGGGACGCTGCCCGCATAAGCGTCCTTGACGCCGGCGATGGCCGCATCCAGGGATACGCCGCGGAAAACGCTCCTCAATTGCTGTCCCATTTGCATACCGAGACCGTAGGAGGCTTTCTCTTCGGTGGTGTTGAAGCTGGTGTCACTCATTGTCAATCCTGATGCCTGTGAACGAAGTGGGGTATTATCCTTGTTATCGTCCGTGGGTGCCAATGTTGGCGGGCGATACGAGAGTCTCCGCCGGATCGAGGCGGGAGGCGCCACGTCCCCGTTGATCCACAGGTAGTTCACTTGCGAATGAAGACCCTTCCTCATCCTGCACTCCTTCTGCTTTTGCTGGCCGGCCTCACGGCGATGACGCCGCTGGCGATCGATGCCTACCTGCCGGCCATTCCCACCATTGCCGGCGCCTTTGGCGTTTCGGTGCACGACGTGGAGCTCACCATCAGTATTTATCTGGCGGGGTATGCCACGGGACAACTACTCGGCGGCCCCTTCTCGGATCATTTCGGTCGCCGCTGCGGCATTTTTACGGGTCTTGCCCTGTTCATCGCTGGCACCCTGGGCATCGTGCTGAGCACGACTATTGAAATGCTGTGGTTCTTCCGGGTGATACAGGCACTGGGCGGCGGTATTTCGGTGGTGAATCCCGGGGCGATCATTCGCGATATCACCCAGGGTAAGCAGAGTGCCCGTTACTTCGCCCACATGGGGCTGATAATGTTGATGGCGCCGCTGGTCGCGCCCCTGCTGGGCGTGATTATTCTCGGCTTTGCCGGCTGGCAGGCGATTTTCGTGTTCCTGTTGCTGTATGCGTTTGTCATCGGCCTGGCACTCTATCGCTCGGTGCCCGAAACCCGACTCGTGCCGGAGCAAAAAATTGGCACGTTGCGGCGCTATTTCATGGTACTCGGCAACCGGTATGCCATGGGTTTCTTGCTCTCTACCAGCTGTGCGTCGGGCGCCCTGTTCGCATTCATTACCGCGTCCCCGAGCGTCTACATGGGCTATTTCGGGGTGAGCGAGACTCTCTATCCCTTCTTGTTTGGCGCCAATGTGCTGACCCTGATCCTGCTCAACCGCATCAATGTATTTCTGATTCGCTATCAGCGCGTGACCAGCCTGATCTCCCTCGGCCAACTGATGCAGGTGATGGGCGCGCTGAGCCTGCTGCTGCACTGCTGGCTGAGTGATCGCCCTTCACTGTTCGTGGTGGTGGTGCTGGTCATGCTGACGCTGAGCGCGCAATCGTTGATCATGTCCAATTCCAATGCCAGCGCTATCGAGTTCTTTCCCACCAACAGCGGCACGGCAGCGGCGCTGCTGGGCGCCAGTGGTTTCATCATCGGTGCATTCACGGGTCTGCTGGTTGCCTTGACGAGTGACGGCACGCCTCTCGCCATGGCAGCAGTCATGTTCGGCAGCGCGCTCGCTGGCCCCGTGCTACGCTACTTTTTTCAGCACAAAGGCCCGCCAGTCTTGGCTCCAGACGTTGCGGGTTGAATTTTTCGGCATAGCCTGACTACTATGTGAGCTGGCGGTCCGCAAAAAATGGCCGTATCTGGTCGGCCGCCATCCCGTAACTAATAGTAGATAAGGGGGTCGTCATGGAAATGATTCAGGTTGCCAATACCACGGATATCAAGGAAGACACGCTGCACAGCGTTCGTGCCGGTAAGGAAAAACTGCTGCTCACCCGCGTCGACGGCAAGCTCTGCGCCTTCGAAAACCGATGCCCGCATCTGGGGCTGCCCCTCGAAAAAGGGAACATCGCACAAGGCGTCATCACGTGTCCGTGGCACAACTCCTCATTCGACGTGCAAACCGGAGAAAACATGGACTGGTGCACCGGCGTCGCCGGTAAACCCATGCCCGGCTGGACACGCAAGTTGATTGCCATGGGCAAGAAGCCCAGGCCGTTGTCGCTTAGAGAAGTAAAGGAAGAGGGCGGGGCGGTGTTTGTGAGGGCCGAAGGCTGATGTAGTATCGACTAGCTGACAAGATATATAACGAGAATAGCTATGGATAAGGAAACAGTGGAACTTTATGGCCGTCTCAAAGGCTATCTGCGAAGATTCCTGAGACGCTCCGAGGATATCGAGGATGTGGTTCAGGACTCCTTTCTCAAAACGCTGGAGGCAGCCGCCAAGGGGGATATCCATTATCCGAGCTCTTACTTGTACACCACCGCGCGCAATCTGGCGATCAACAAGCTCACCCGCAACTACTACGAACTTTTCGATTTTATTGAGCACTTCCCGGAAGATACCAGCTTTCTGGAGACAGTGTCGCTGGAGCACGAAGCCATCTATTCAGAGCGGCTGGTGCTCTTCTGCCGGGTGGCCTCGCAGCTGCCGGAGCAGTGTCGCAAGGTGCTGATATTGCGCAAAGTGTACGGTTACTCCCAGAATGAAGTAGCGGAACAACTGGGCATCAGTGTCAGTACTGTAGAGAAGCACCTTGTCAAAGGCATGCTGCGCTGCACCGAATTCATGGAAAGGCAGGATGCCACTTTCGATGTCGAGACCGAAAAATGGACGATCCGATGAAAAACGTTGTGCAATTTCCCGACAATGCCGCGTTGAAGAACGCGGCAGCGCAATGGCTTGTGAAGCTGGATCGAGGAGAGCTCTCGTCAGAAGATAGAAAAGCGCTGAACGACTGGTTGGCGGGGGGGCCTGAACACAAGGCCACGCTGTTGAAGATGGCCAGCTTGTGGGGCGAGATGGATGTCGCCAAAGTGCTTGCCGAACTCTTTCCTCTGCCTGAAGAAGTCCCCGTGCAGCCCGCAAGTGCGGGACCCAATGCGGTAGAAGCTCGAAAGTACACCAGAGCGGGAAAGTCCCTGAAGATGTTGGCGGCAGCAGCCACTGTGGCATTGGCGGTGGGGATTGCTTTCATAGCTGCCCCCGTGCTTATGGAGCGAGCCACGGAGGGCTCTCATGAAGTTGCAGAAAAACTTTATACGACCAGCCTCGGTGAACATACCGTCATCGAACTGGCTGATGGCTCACAGATGAATCTTAATACTCAGTCCAGGGCGCGGGTGAGATTCAGCGATGGCGAACGCGCTATCTATCTGGAACAAGGCGAAGGTTACTTTGACGTAGCCAAGGACGCCGAGCGGCCTTTCATCGTCTATGCAGGTAATGGCATGGTTCGTGCCGTCGGTACGGCGTTCAGTATTCGGGTGACTGACAGCAGTGCGGTGGATGTCACATTGGCCGAAGGGATTGTGGAGGTTATCGCTGCCCGAAAAGCCAATGTGGGACAGCTTGAGGGAAAAGCTCACTCGCAGCAAGAAACTGTGGAGTTTGCTGTGCTTAAGCAAAAAGGGGAGACAGTCAGTTACCGCCAATCCATTGATGAACTGATCTTGATTTCAGAGGACAAGCTCGAGCAAAGGCTGTCCTGGAAAAGCGGAAAGTGGTTGTTCAAAGGTGAGACTCTCGCAGAAGTTATTGCCGAAGCCAGCCGTTATACCGACAGGGAAATCAGGATAACAGACCCGGAGATCAGTAGCCTGCAGGTGGCGGGCTACTTTGACCTGGGAGATCTGGACCCTCTCCTCGAAGCGGTGGAGGTGGGACTTGGTGTAAGCGTTATCCGTCTTGACGGAAAAATTATTGAACTGTCGGGTACGGATAGAATCCAGCGAAGTCTCACAAGATAATCCCTTGCTGAAAAAACGTAGTTCCTTAAAAAAATACAAAAATCTTAAAATCCGAGTAGTGGGTTTTCCAGATCACTGTGTCTCATCCATAAAGACGGGTGCTTTGGCCGTCTCTGAACCAAAACCGAAGCTCATCAGAGTGGTGAGGCTGCATAAATCAAATAGCCGATTGCGACATCACATGCTGGCTCTCGCGCTCTTAGTGACGAATGTGGCTGTAGCTCAAGGAAATAAAGTATGTGATCTGGATTTTCATGAGACATCTTTAGTGGATGCCCTTAATGAGCTTGTCAGGCAGTGCAGCATGCAGGCGATTTATCCTCTGAATTTGGTGAGTGAGGAAAATAATTATTCTCTTGAGGGAAGATATAGAATTTCGGATGCGCTTCAAAAGATCCTAGATGGTAGCGGCCTTTCGGGACAGGTAACAGGAAATGGTTACGTTATAGTTTTAAAAAAAATTAAAGAAAATGATAGGGAGAAAGAGATGAAAAAGTTAAAAATTCCTCATTTTATTACAACAATATTAGCTGGAATTTCAGCTTTATCTTCGGGTGCCTATTCACAAGAAGATCAATCTTACAAAAAATCAGCAAGTATTGAAGAGATTGTTGTGGTTGCGACAAAAAGGGAGAAAAGTATTCAGGAGGTTCCAATTACGGTTACAGCAGTCACTGCACAAGGATTAGAGAAAAGTGGTATTCAAGGGATTGCAACCCTGGGGCAGGTGGTGCCAAGTTTGAATGTGTCACAAACCGCAGGCGCGAACGTAATGTTTATACGAGGGATAGGTACCAATCTTGCCGCAGCGGGTAACGAGCCATCAGTCGCCACATTTGTTGATGGTGTATATAGTCCAGTCCCCAGGACGGGAGCAATCTATGGATTTAACAATGTTGAGCGAGTTGAAGTCCTTAAGGGGCCTCAGGGAACGTTGTTTGGTAGAAATGCAACGGGTGGGTTGGTTCATATTATTACTAAAGAGCCATCTAATGAGCCTACAGCAAAATTAAGGATTGGGTATGGGAATTATGATACATATGAGGCTAATTTTTACGGAAGTCTGGGTATAAGCCAAAATGCTGCTGGAGATGTAGCTTTATACTATAAAGACCAAGGAAGATCGCCGATTGATAATCCTCTTGAAGGAAAAAATTTTGTACCTGAGAATAATTTCTCATGGAGGAGCAAGCTGCTAGTAACTCCAAATGACGACTTGTCTATTAGGATTATCGGTTACTATGCTGATTTTGAGAGTAGCCAAGGATCAATAAGGCAGCCTTTGCCAGGTGCATTTGCAAGTACCGGGTTGGGTTATTCTGGAGACTTTTTTAAAATTGCTAATGAGTTTGTTGGATACACAACCGTAGAGTCTAAGGGAGTAAGTGCACAGTTTGATTATTCTCTTAGTAATTTCGATCTTGTTAGTATTACAAGTTACGGCAAAGATGAGGCTGTAACCTATTTTGATGGTGATGGTTCAGCAGCATTTATTCAAACAGCTGTAAATCCAATACTATCAGAAACTCTAACTCAAGAAATTAGAATTGAATCAAAGAAAAGTGAGTCGCTGGAGTGGATAACAGGAGTTTATTTGTACAAAAATAAAAGCTCATACGACCCGTTTAGAATTTCAAGTCCTACGGTAGAGCTTGTGGGATATTCCAAGCAGATAGTTGAAGCTTGGGCTGTCTTCGGAGAGGTGAGGTGGGAGTTTCTGGATGAAACGGGCTTGTCTGTTGGTTTAAGGTGGAATCAAGACGATATTGAAATGAGTGGCATAACCTATGCCAATGGCGTATCAAGTATTGGTTCTTATGAACAAGAAGATGATTTTGGTGAGCTGAGTTACCGTATTGGTCTGGATCATCAGATTGAAGGTTATGGCCTTATCTATGCCAACTATAGTAGAGGTTTTAAGACAGGAGTTTACAACTTAATAAATGTTGGTCAGCCTGGTCCAGCTCTTGAACCAGAAGTGCTTGATGCGCTAGAGATTGGCTATAAATCTAGATATTTCTACGATGGGAGAGTTAGAGTCAATGCTTCAGCTTTTTGGTATGACTTTAAGGATCTTCAATTGGTAACCGTTAGCACAACATCGCTTCAGTCAGCAAACGCCGCTAAAGCAGAAATATCAGGTGCCGAGATGGAGTTTGAATTTCAGGCAACTGAAGATTTATGGGTTGCGGCAGGAGTGGCTTACTTAGACTCTGAGTATAAAGATTATCTTGGCCTGACGAATCGCCCACGAGTAGACTCTTCTGGTCGTCCAGTTGGTGGTAATATAGCTAATATACCCGCTGATTTCTCCGGGAATGAATTAACGAGAGCGCCTGATCTTACTTATAATTTATCAGCCGTATATGTAATACCCGTGTACACTGGAGATCTTAGCTTCAGTCTAAGTTATTTCTATAACAATGGGTTTTATTGGGATCCTGAGAATAGGCTGGAAGAACCCTCCTATGGTGTTTTAAATGCGGAAGTTTCATGGAGTAGTTATGGTAATAATTTTAAGTTTGCATTGTGGGGGAGAAATATAACAAACGAGAAATATTCTGTTTATACAAATAATAGTCCACCAAGTAGTGATGCATATGGGCCTTCTGACCCTGTAATGTACGGATTTTATTTAGATTATTCTTTTTTCTAAAATTGTTTATATAGCTTTGAGGGTGTTTTTTTATGAACAGAAGAGATATCTTAAAGATACCAGCATTCGTCTCAATATTTGGGGCTTTTAGTGCAAACGGATTCTGCGAAAGTGGTGTGCATAAGAAAAAATTAGAGTATTTGGTTAATGCTTATTTTGATCATGCAGATAGCTTGATGCTTGAGTATGGTTATTCGAGTGAGGATTTAATAAGTTATTTTGAAAAACATACCCTGATGTTACTATCTCTGGCCTACATTCAGACGTTTGGCACATCTATTAACAGTCCTCAGTGGGTTCCGTACATACCTTTTTATTTGCCTTGGGGGATTCCAAATCCTGATGATGTTTATAAAAATACCTTTATCGACTCAGATGCCACCTATCGCTTGAGAGGGAAAAAAGGTAGTGCGACAATTGCTAAACTTACAATGAAAGATGGTGGAGCTCATCTGGGTGAGATTAGTAGCGGAAAAACGTTAGCTGAAATTGATATTAATGAATTAGAATCGGATTCATCTGGGAATTTTGAAATTTATCTTGGAAAAAATGGATCAAAGTACCACGATCGTCAGTTTTATGTATTGCACCAAAATACTACACAGCTAATGTACAGGAGTGTAACTAAAAATTCATCTCAATTTGATCCTAACATATCGATTGAACGTCTTGACTATAAGGGGGTGGATTTTTATCAAGATGCGCTAGATTTTGAAAGGACATTGACGGCTATGTTTAGATTTGCGTCTGTTCAAATAGAGTTTTTACTTAAATTTAAAAAGAAAAGAATTGATCTTGGAAGTGATTCTGGGTTCATATTTGATGAGGCGCAAGTTGACCATGGTGGTATGCCTGATCAAAAATATTTATTTTATACTTTTTCACTTGGAAAGGATGATGTCTTAATCTTGGAAAGTGAAGTTCCAGACAAATATAAATACTGGAATGTTATGTTATTTGACGAGTTCTGTAACGGTATTAATGCTGTCTACCATCAGTCATCGTTGAACGATGAGCAGGTAAGAATTGACGAGGATGGTGTTATTAGAGTTGTCGTCTCACATCAAGATCCGGGTGTTCATAATTGGCTTGATACTTGTGGATGGGCTACGGGAGGAATTATGTGGAGATGGAACAATGCGAGTTCCTATCCAAAGCCAAAAATTAGAAAAATTAATCGAAAAGAGTTGTTTGATAATCTTCCCTCTGGGGTTCAAAGGATTGATGTTGACGAAAGGAGGAAATTATTAGGTGATCGTATTCACCATTATCAAAGTCGGTTGATTTAAAGCTCTATAAAAAGGAGTTCTGTAATGTTTGATAAAATTATTTTTTTTGCTTTTTTGATAGCTTTGCCAGTGCCTTCCTATGCTGACAGCCCGCCTTTGAACATATATTTGGCAGATAGTCCATATCCGATGCCCCATGTTGATTCTTCTGCTTCTGGGTTTTCTAGATTTCCTGGTCCAGATCTTGGCGACTCTTATCAGCTTACTGATCATAATGTTATATTTAAACCGGTAGGCTTTGGTAATGGATATAGTTTTTTATATTCAGATAAATACTCTGATGGCCGTCGCGCAATATATGGTGGTGGAAGTGATAGAGTTTTCAAATTGGACGCTGATACTCTAGAAACAATATCTTCTTATTCGTTGCGGGAAGGATATTTTTCTTCAGACAGAGAAGTAAGTAACTTTTTTAATACAGCTGATATTCTTATTCAAGCTGGTATTAAAGATTCCTCAAAACAAATGCATTTTTTTGATCATGTATATAGAACTCATATACCGGCACTTAGATTGGGGTCTGGGGCCGTTTATAAATTTTTAACAAAAAATAACGAGCTTTTTATTGCAGTAAAGGATAGTTCTTCGGGTAGCATCTATATTAAAGTTTTTGGTGATAAAGAGTTTGATGACTTTGAATCGCCATTGGTGTTAAAGCGATCTGTCGCGCTACCTATTGATAAGTCTAATAACCCATTGCCAATGGCAATGAGCTTGACTTACGATGGTAATATTGTTGTTGTTACGAATGATGGGCAAATTTTTGTTCTGAACCAGGATCTTGAGAAATATGATAGTCTTGTGCTTCCTGAAGCAAAAGCATTGTCTCCTGATGCTGAGTGGATGGGCGGAGTTGTTAGAAATACTATTTCTTTAGATGATAAAGGTGGTATATATATTGTTAGTAGTGATTTTCTACACAGAGTGCAGTGGACAGGAAAAAATCTCACATTAGACCCTCGCTACGGGGCATGGAGTGTGCCGTATGAGGCTGGAGAAAATGGGAGTGGAACTACTCCTACGCCCATAGGCTGGGGCGAGGGCAATGACCTATTGGTTGTAATGGCGGATGGTGTTAATGGTGTCAATGTTTACTGGCGAGATGAGATTCCCGATGATTGGCAGGGCATCCCTAATCATCCGCGGCGGCTGGCAGGTACTATTCCCTTGACATTTGGCTATGACACATCGGATAGGCTGCGGATAGAAGCTTCGCCGGTTGCTTATGGCTATGGTTTTTTTTGGCCAAATGATGCACCAAAAGTAGAGCCGCAATGGCAGGGCTCATATGATAGGCAAATGTTTGCTAATTATACCGCACTACATTTTCCTCAATATCCGGTTCACGGCGGAGTAAAGTATCATTGGAATAGTATCAAGCGAGAATTAGAGGTTGCTTGGACAACTCATTTAAGCCTCGCGCCGACAATATGTACACCAAATATAAAAAAATTCCTGTATTGTATAGGTCGAAGAGATGGTCAGTATTCAGTAGAAGTACTTGATTGGGGGAGTGGAGAATCTGTGCGTTACTACTTGCTTGGTGAGAGTCTAAGGTTTAATGCAACAGCCTCGAATACTCGGGTCACAGATAAATATATTGAATTTTCTTCTCTTGGAAGTGCAATAGTTAGAGTTAATCTGGAAAAAATTGATAAATAATCTAGGCCCCCCCTCTGTCAGGATAGATGTGTGCCGCAGCATTGCGGATCAATCGGTAGGAGCTGATTGTGAAGTAAGAGAAGCTGCTGAAGTGATGGAGGAGCCGACCCTCCAGAGTCTGCCTGCAGGGGGGGCTCCAAGCCACCCTCAAGCGACATTGGCTGAAGACCGTTGTCGTGAGCGTTGAGGGAGAAGGCGCATCCATGTGTTGCGTCAGGTATGAATCGAGAAGGCGAGTACAAGCAAACGATCGTTCAGGTGTCGTTACTGATTACATGACATCAAAACCGAGGGCCACAACTATCCCCGGGACGAGTCCATCGGAGAACCTGCTTACTGGGTGGACGGCGTCCGGCATAGAGGTGGCGCGAGCTTGATTCAGGCGCTTTAGCGGAACTGCGGGAACTCGGTGCCCGCCCAATGCACAGTCCGTAGCACAGGTCAGTCGTGAGATCGGTGTCTCTGGTGTCACCCTGTACAATTGACGGAACCAATACCGAGATCGAGATAACGCTGTGCCTGCAGACCGTGCTTGTGCAAGATGAGGTTAGGGTTGCAAATAACTCCTAGCCAGCATCGACTTCTGCAACTCCGTCGCTCCTGCGTAAATCCGTTGCACCCTTGCCGCGGTAAACATCCGCGAAATCGTAGTTTCGTGCATGAAGCCGGAGCCGCCCCAGAATTGCAGGCAGGTGTCCATCACGCGGAATTCCATTTCCGGCATGTAGATTTTCAGGATTGAACTGTCTCTGTCGGTGATCGTGCCGGCATTGTATTTCCTGATGGTTTCGTTGAGCAGGGCGCGGCCCAGGGCAATTTCTGTTTCCACATCCGCCATCTTGAACTGGGTGTTCTGGAAATCGATCAGGCGCTGACCAAAAATCTTGCGGTTGCGCACGTAGTCCAGGGTCAGTTCGAAGGCCGCTTCTGCCGCGCCTTGGGAACGGGCGCAGATCTGGAGGCGGTCGAGGGAGATGATGGGCTGGAACATGGCAAGCCCCATGCCTTCCTCGCCGACGAGGTTTTCCACCGGTACGCGCACATTGTCGAAGAATATCTCGGCGGTGTCGCCGCCGGGGAAGCCCATGGTGGGCATGAGCCGAGCGGTGACGCCAGGAGTGTCGGAGGGCACCAATATCATGGAGATGCCACGACCTTTCTTACTGGGATCCGTCTTGGCAAGCACATACATGAGATGGGATTTCACGCCATTGGATATGTAGCTCTTGGAGCCGTTGATAACGTAGTGGTCGCCGTCGCGCACGGCCGTCGTGCGGATGGATGCCGCATCACTGCCTGAGTCGGCTTCCGTGAGTGCGGTGCATTGAATGATGTCCCCAGAAATGACGCCAGGCAGCCATTTGCGTTTCTGCTCCTCGTTGCCGTAGTTGGCCATGAACAGGGTGGTCATGTCGGCGTTGAGGCAGGAGCCGAGGGTGGCGCCGGCAGGAGACCGGCCAAGCTCCTCCGATACCACGCAGATGGCAAGAGGGCTGGCACCCGGGCCGCCGTATTCTTCGGGCACGGCTACGCCGAGCAGGCCCGCCTTGCCAGCGTCCTTCCAGAACTTCTCGTCGGTGCCTTTCTGCAGTTCGTTCAGACGGGGTTCGACATCGTTCTGGAAGAAGCTGCGCACTGTGCGGCGGAACATTTCGAGCTCTTCGCCATATGCTGATTCCATGGGATTGATTCCTTTTGCAATGTTATACGAGTGGGTTTGTCGTGCATGGAGAATGGTGCTTATAGTGTACTCTTTGCGGGGTGAAATCAAGAGTTTTGAGCGGGGTGGTATTGCTTGGGATGTGAGCGCGGACGCTGGTTCTCGGGGTCGGTGTTGCCGTGAGTGGAATTTTAGTTGTTCGCCGCCGAGGCTGCTCCTGCGGGTGAAATCTGGATTTTCGCGGAACTGTGTCGTCAGGGGTTGTATTGGTGTAATGTTAGTGGCTGGTTTCAGGTTTTCACCAACCGATCCCGTGCCGCATTCACTTTCGCGGCCAGATAGGCGTTGCCGCCACGGTCCGGATGAAGCTTCTGGATCAGGCGTTTGTGCGCTTTGAGGATATCTTCGCGGCTCGCGCCTGTTTCGAGGCCGAGAATCTGCAGAGCCTCGCTTTCGGTGAGCGGTTCATTGAGATCAGTGGCCTGGCCTGCATTGGAAAATCCGCTGAAGCCTTTGCGCAGCATGTAGGCCTGAAGTAACAGTGCGGATTGGCGGTCGCTGTTCTGGAAGAAGGCCAGTTGTTCCTTGAGCTGTTCCTCGTCGAGATCCCCGAGTTCTTTGCTGGCGTATGGCCCTTCGAACAGTTGTCCCGAAGCCGTGCCGCCGGCGAAGTCGAAGGTGACTGTCAGGCCGCGGGTTTTGAGTGTGGATGGCCCCATGCGCCGGCCGACGAGGTGCATAACGGGCAATAGCCTCGGCAGCCAGTAGGCCATGACCTTGACCAGGGGGATCAGCGCGGCAAGCGCGACACCTACCCAATGCATGCGCCCCGTCGCCAGCAACAGTACGGCAACGATCAGCAATGCGGATGAGCCAAATACCCAGTAGAGGCGTTTGCGTTCTCCCGGCGGCCTGGATTTCACGTACTGCCAGCCGTACCACACCGCCAGGGCGATCAGCAGAATCAGAATCAGTCTGGGCATGAATCAGCCTTGTCTAACCTTCGTGAAGGGGAGTGTGCGGATTATGGTGGGGGATGGCAACAAACAATATCCGATGACTATTGTAGGGGCAATTCATGAATTGCCCCTACGGAAACAATGGGTAATTACGCAATCGGCGGCCAAGGCTGCGCCGTGACCGCCTTACGTGGTTAACCAATATGGCGCATGAGCATGGCGTAGCGGCTGCTGTCGCCGAGGTTGTGGTTTTCCGGCAGGGGAATTTTCACGACATGCCCGGAGCCCGGCGCTGCGGCGACGGAGATGCCGTCGCGGTTTTCGATGGCTTCGATGCCGAAGGTAGTGTTGCCCGCCGGGGTGATCAGCTCCATGGTGTCGCCGGCTTCGAAGCGGTTTTTCACCTCGATTACGGCCCAGCCGCGGTCATTGTCGATTTCCAGTACCTCGCCCACGAATTGTTGGTTTGGATTGCTGGATACGCCGCGCTCGTAATTCTGGTAGTCCTGCGGCACATGGCGGCGGTAGAAGCCTTCGGTGTAACCGCGGTTGGCGAGGTGGTCGAGCTGTGCCATCAGTTCCATGTCGAAGGCGCGGCCGTGCACGGCTTCGTCGATAGCGCGGCGATACACCTGGGCGGTGCGCGCGACATAGTAATGGGATTTGGTGCGGCCTTCGATCTTCAGTGAATGAATACCCATCTCCACCAGGCGCGGTACGTGCTGCACGGCGCGTAGATCTCTGGAATTCATGATATAGGTGCCGTGCTCGTCCTCGAACGCGGGCATCAGCTCGCCGGGGCGACCCTGTTCTTCGAGCAGGAACACCGGGGTGTCGTCGCGGCGACCGTCATCCATACTGCCCTGGATCTTGGGGGTGGCGTCCGGCGTCCATATCTGTGCGGCCTGCTGCACAGCCGGGTTGAGGGCGACGATATCGCCGGTGTCGGTATCTTTGGCCTCGTGGGCGTTGTATTTCCAGCGACAGGCATTGGTGCAGGCGCCTTGATTGGGGTCGCGGTGGTTCATGTAGCCAGACAGCAGGCAGCGCCCGGAGTAGGCGATGCACAGGGCGCCGTGAACGAACACTTCCAGTTCCATGTCCGGGCATTCGGCGCGGATCTCGGCCACTTCTTCCAGCGACAGCTCGCGAGACAGAATCACCCGTTTCACGCCCTGCTTGCCCCAGAACTTCACGGACGCATAGTTGACGGCGTTGGCTTGCACAGAGAGGTGCACCGGCATGTCGGGCCACTTCTCCCGCACCATCATGATCAGGCCCGGATCGGCCATGATCAGCGCATCGGGCTTCATGTCGATCACGGCTTCCATATCGCGCAGGTAGGTCCGCACCTTGTTGTTGTGGGGCGAAATATTGCTGGCGATGTAGAACTGCTTGCCGAGCGCGTGGGCTTCGGCGATGGCGTCGGCCATGATGTCCAGGTGGTTGAACTCGTTATTGCGCACCCGCAGGCTGTAGCGGGGCTGGCCGGCGTAGACGGCGTCGGCGCCATACGCGAAGGCATAACGCATGTTCTTTGCGGTCCCCGCTGGGGACAGCAGCTCGGGCTTGAAGGGCTGGGCTTTGAGGGTCGCTTGCATGATTACTCCCGCTTGCAGGGCGAGGGTTGGGCATTGGGGGCGCAATTCTACTGCCATTGCCTGAAAATTGCACAAATGCTGGCCAAAGCACTTGCAAAAAATGCGTTGTAAACAGTCGTATACGGTTTGCCTTTACCTGTTTTCAATGCTATATCCTTGAAGCGTGACAGCTCTGGCAACCATCGGTAGCCAGACTTCATGGAACAGCTCACATTTCTATCTATCAGTAAAAGCCCCACATAGTCATAACAAAAAGGACCTGATATGAAGCAGACCCTCGGTGTGATCACAACCGCTGTATGCGGTGCGACATTGGCATTGGCGGCCTCGGCGCAGGCGCAGACGCCCGCAAGACAGGCACAGGCCATCGAAGAAATCATCGTGACCGCAAACCGGCGTGAGCAGAGCATGCAGGAGGTGCCCATCACGCTCAATGCCATCAGTGGTGACGATGCCTTCAAGGTGGGTATCACCGGCACATCTTCATTGCAGCAGAACGTGCCTTCCCTGCAGGTGGCACGCCAGGCCAACCAGGCGCGACCCTTCATCCGCGGTATCGGTTCGCAGATTGGTGACGCCAACTCGGAAAACTCCGTGGCAATCTATGTCGACGGCGTTTATCAGCCCGCGGCCTTTGCGAGTTTCTTCGAGTTCAGCAATATCGAACGAATCGAGGTGCTCAAAGGCCCGCAGGGTACCCTGTTCGGGCGCAACGCCACCGGTGGTGTGATTCAGGTCGTGACGAAAGACCCTGGCGACGATGTGCGCGGCGATATTTCCCTGGGCTACGGCAATTACGATACCGTCGATGTGCGCGGCTTTATTTCTGCGCCCTTGACGGATAATGTCGCTTTCAGCCTGGCGGGCATATCGAAGAAAAGGGACGAAGGCTACGGTGACAATCTTTTTACGGGAAAGGACACTCCCGGCGCCCATGATTATGGCGTGCACGCCAAACTGGTGATCGCGCCGTCGGACAAGACCAGTGTGAAGTTGTCGGGCAATTATTACCGTTCCGAGAACGGCGCCATCACCAGCCAGCCAGTGCCGGGTGCGGTTGCCTTTGGTGGCCAGGGATACCCGGGCGAATACAACGTATGGCACGATTTCGAGGAGCGCTCCAACATCAAGACCTTTGGCGGTTCGCTGCGCGTCGATCACAATTTTGGCGGCGTGCAACTGGTCAGTATCTCCGCCTATACCAAGAACGAGGGCTACTGGCGGCTGGATCAGGATCTGTCATCCACGCCGCTCATCAAGGCGGTGATCAACCAGCTGGGGCGTATGTATTCCCAGGAGTTTCACATGATGTCACCCGCCGATTCAAAATTGCAGTGGCTGATCGGCGCCTATTATTTTGATTACGAGGCCGGTCACGTGCCGTTGGAATTGCGTGGCTTCGCGTTTGATCCCGGTTTTCCCAACTGCTTCTTCGGCCCCGCCGGATGCGATCTCGATGCGGGACTGGACTGGGACAACAAGGCCGAAACCACTTCCAAGGCGATATTCGCGCAGGCGACTTATCCCCTGGGCGAGCGCACCAACCTGACGCTTGGCGTGCGCAATACCTGGGATGAAACCGATGCACTGAGCACCACCTACGTGGGGGGAACGCCCATTGTGCTGCCGGTGCCGCCAGTGCTCGCCAACCCGAATCCACAGAGCATCAAGTACGATGAGCCCACCTGGCGGATCTCTCTGGACCACAAGGTGACGGACAACATGCTGGCCTATGTGTCGTACAACCGGGGATCGAAATCGGGTAACGTCACGGTTGGCAGTGTCGCCTGGGACAACATTCCCTATGAGCCGGAAACCCTGGATGCCTACGAAATCGGCCTGAAAACGGAGACCAGTGACCGCCGGGTGCGTTTCAATGTTTCCGGCTTCTATTACGACTTCACCGATATTCAGTTCCAGAAAATCGAGGCCGGCGCCAGCAATATCTTCAACGGCGGCTCCGCCGATTCCTACGGCGTGGAATTCGATCTGGAAGCGCGCCCCATCGACAACCTGACCCTGATCGCCACCGCGGGCTGGCTGCATACTGAAATCGGCCCCTTTGCCGGGGCGCCCAACACCTGTCGCAGCGCTGTCACTGGCAGCAACGACGCCGGAGGGTTTTTCTGCAACGGGCTGGATGGCCTGCCGGACCCTGGCAATCTCATACCCTACGATGCCAAGGGCAATCACCTGCCGGGGGCGCCGGAATTCACCGGCAGCATCGGTTTTGTGTATGACATCGTCACGCCAAACAGCGGCGTCTTTACCCTGAGCAGCAACCTGTACTACAACGATGGTTTTTACTTCGAACTCGACAACCGTCTGCATGTGGACAGTTTCACGTACCTGAATGCGGCCCTCACCTGGACGGATCCGTCGAGCGCCTATCAGGTAACGCTGTGGGGCAAGAACCTCACGGATGAGTTCACGTATTCGATGCTGACGGGACAGTCGGGCGGCACCGATCTGGGTGGCCCGGGCGAGCCGAGAACCTTTGGTATCCGTGTGGGTTACAAATTTGGCCAGTGACGAGGGAAGCGCATCGGCCGCCTGCTAGCCCTGGCGCGGGCGGCCATCGCCAGCCGCCCGCTGGTAGCCTGACATCCATTGGCGCAGGTCTTCGTCGTACAGCGGCGGCGTGAAGAAATGCCCCTGCACGAAATCACAACCCAGCTGGCGCAGGAACATCAGGGTTTCCTCGTCTTCCAGGCCTTCCGCAGTGGTGCGCAAGCCCAGATTCTGACCAAGTTCGACGATAGTGCGCACCACCGTGCGCGATTCCTGGGATTCCATCGCCGACATCACGAATGAGCGGTCTACCTTGATCTCTGAAAACGGCAGCCGTACCAGCTGCGCCATCGACGAATAGCCTGTGCCAAAGTCATCCAAAGACAGGTGAAACCCCTTCACGCGCAGGCGCGTGAACAGGTCGAGGGACAGGGTCGGATCGGCCATGGTGCTGGTTTCGGTCAGCTCCAGCATCAGGCAGGCGGGAGGCACCGCGAAGGTGTTGCACAGCTGAAATACCTTGTCGGCAAAGTGGATGTCCTGAAGATTTTTTGCGGAAATATTCACCGACAACACCGGAGGGGAGGGCTCGCCGCCCCTGTCACGCAAAATATGCTGGTGGAACCAGGCGAGCGCCTGTGCCATGAGCTGGCCGGTGAGCGGATCCATCAGGCCGGCGTGCTCGGCGATGGAGATGAAACGGTCGGGCATAATCACGCCAAGGTCCGGGTGATGCCAGCGCGCCAGTGCTTCGAAGCCCGCGATCTTGCCACTCATGCAATGAATCTTCGGCTGGTAGGCCACCACGAACTGGTGCTGCTCGAGCCCTTCCAGCAGATCGCGCTCGGACAACGCAAACGTGCAGTCGTTGCGCTCGGCCAGGAGAGCGCAGGGCGAGCGCAACGCATCACCGGAGCGCTCCAGCAGAACGCGCAATTCGCGGGCCGAAAAAGGCTTGGCAATGCTGCCGATCACATTGAGGCCGTGTTCGCTCGCCGAGCGTTCGCTGGCATTCAGCACCCGATTCGCCATACCGCTGATGACAACGATTTTGGCCCGACAGTCGAGCTGCGCAAGCTGACGCATCACTTCGACGCCATCCATGTCTGGCATCACCAGATCGAGGGCGATGTAGTCCGCGTTCTGGTTTTCGAGCGCCTGAAAAAACGCGGCGGCGTTGTGGGTCACTGTCGCTTCGAGACCAATGCTTTCAGCCATCAGGCCGATGGTTTGTGCCACGGATAATTCATCATCGAGGATGACGATTCGTCCTGCAAGCATGGGCGATGCTCCTTGGGGTTTCCCCGAAAAGCGTGCTGCAATTGAGCAAAGGCTGCGACGTTTGTCGAGGAGCAGGCGTAACCTGAAAGAGAGAGCACGGCACGTAGAACAATCCGGGCGGGATTCAGCGCGTGGAGGCCCCTCGATCCTGGGATACTCGTATCCGTTAGACAGGTAGCTTTGCGTCTCCGCCTTTCAGCGGGTTTGCCTTTTTCAGCACCGGCAGTCTGTGACTGCCATGATGAACGGTAAATGGAGCTTTAAGCTGTAAGCTCTAAAGTTGTACTCTGGCAGAGCGCGGTTCTTCCTGCGCTCTGGTCGGCAATTCGTATAAACCGACAGCGTCGGTTCGGGCAATTGCCACATCGGGTTACTTGCCGGTCGTCAAGGGATAAGATTTTACGAATCCGCGGCAGCAGTGCAATTTGTTTCGGTCCCTGCGCGGAAATCTTGTGACGGATGGTCGTTTTTTGTGATCGAACGGTTGTTTACATGCTTGCCGCTCACATCAGAACTGCTTGCTGATGCTGCCCAACGGGGTGTTGGTTTCGGTGATTTCCTCTACTTCCAGTGACAGGCCGGCGTCGGCCAGGTTGCTGCCCTGACGGGAATGGAACTTGATGTGCTGCATGACACGGGTTTTCGAGTTGGCGTTATCCGCGGCGGCAACGTCGTCGATGATGCCTTTGTCGAAGAGGTCGCACAGGCATTGGTCGAATGTTTGCATGCCGTAGTTCTTGCCCTGTTCGACGGCCTCCTTGAGGCTTTCGTAGTCACGTTTGGCGATGAGTTCGCTGACGCGGGTGGTGTTGACGAGAATTTCGAATACCGCGGTTTTGCCGCCACCGATCTTGGGCACCAGGCGTTGGCAGATGATGGCCTTGAGGTTCTGCGACAGGCGTTTGGCTTCCTGTTCCTGGGTTTCGCTGTCGAAAAAGCTCAGCATGCGCTCCAGCGACGACACCGCGTTGTTGGCATGGATCGTCGACAGGCACAGGTGGCCGGTGTTGGCGAATCTCATGGCGTATTCCATGGTCACCAGGTCGCGAATTTCACCTACCAGAATCACGTTGGGCGCCTCGCGCATGGCCGCGCGCATGCCGCTTTCGAAGCTCTGGGTATCTGTGCCGACCTCGCGCTGGGCTACCAGCGACTTTTTGTGGGAGTGGAGAAATTCGATGGGATCTTCGAGGGTAATGATGTTGCCAGGCATGTTGCTGTTGCGATGATCGATCATCGCCGCGAGCGTGGTGGATTTGCCCGAGCCGGTCGCGCCCGACACCACGATCATGCCCTGCTTCTGCTCGGACAGGGATTTCAGCACAGTGGGCAGGTCGAGGCCCTCGATGGTCGGAATATTGTTGATGACATAACGCATCACGATGGATGTTTCGCCGCGCTGCCGGAAGCCATTGCCGCGAAAACGGCCGACGCCGCTAATGGAGAAGGAAAAATCCACTTCGCCATTGGTCTCGAACTCGGCCATTTTTGCGTCGCTGAGCATGGACTGGAGCAATGCCGTGGTCTGGTGGGGAAGAAGCTTCTCACCCAGGGTCAGAAAACCAAAGGGACCCTTGATGGTGGGCTTGGCGCCAGTATAGAGGAACAGGTCGGAGGCTTCCTTGGCAACCATCACCGACAAAAAGGTATCGATACCCAACTCGTTATCCGCTGGCACGTCGTGCATTCTGTACTCCTTCAGCAGTAGTGTTTCGGGGGCCGCGCCCTGGGCGACAGGGTACCGCATGTGGCCCCGATTTTGGGGGAAGGTGAAAACTCTTTGTATAGCAATGTCGCACAGTCTGCAAAGGCTATTTCGCGAAACGCGCCATTTGCCGGACGAGCGGGCGTCGGGCGGCTTGAAACCCGCTTTCTTGCATCGCATGACGAAGCGCTCTATCGTCAGCGTAATTCAGGGGGGCTCAAAGAACTGGCGCTATGAACAGGCTTTTCGACAACAACAGCATGCAGGGGTTGCTGGACTCTCTGCCCGCCATGGCGTGGGCCGCCAACGAACAGGGCCGCCTCACCTATGTCAATCGCGCGGTGGTGACGTTTACCGGCGTGCCCATGGCGCAACTCCTGGCTTCCGGCGCGTTTGACAGGGTGCATGAAGACGATCAGCACAGCGTCAGAGTCCTGTGGCCGCAGGCCGTTGCCGGCAAGAGTGATTACCAGGCGCGCTTTCGCATGCGGCGCAGCGATGGTCAGTATCGCTGGATGCTGACGCGCGCCGAACCGCAGTGGGATGACGAAAGGCACCTCAGCGGCTGGTTCGGTTCCACCCTGGATATCCACGACGAGAAGGCCCTCGATGACAAGAACAGCGAGCTGGGGGCGCGTGTTTCGCAGATTCTCGAGGCCATTACCGATGGTTTCGTGATTCTCGATGATCAGTTGCGCATCGAGTTCGCCAATCGCGCCATGGATACGATTCTGGCGGCGGGTTCGGCGCCGTGCGCCGGCAAGGATTTTCTCGCCGCGCTGCCGGCTGCGTTGCGCGACGTGCTCGCGCCGGTAGTGCAGGCCGGCCTGACCGAAGCCAAAGCCCTGTTGTGCCAGATTGACGAGCGTTTCTTCGATGTGCGCTGCCTGCCGCAGAAGGGCGGGCTGGCGCTGTCTTTTCGCGATGTCACCGAAAACCAGCGCGCCCAGCGCCTCCAGGATATGGAAGCGCGGGTCATGGCCATGGTGCTGCGCGAAGAGCGCTTGGCCACGATTCTCGCGGAAATGGTGCGCGGCATCGAGCAGGTGTTGCCACATGCCATGGCGTCGGTGCTGTTGCTCGATGATGATGGCATACATATGCGCCACGGCGCCGCGCCCAGTCTGCCGCAAGCATTCAACAGCGCCGTCGCGGGGCAGCCGATCGGCCCCGGCGCAGGAGCCTGCGGCACCGCCATGTACCGCAAGGAACAGGTGGTGGTGAGCGACATTGGCAGCGATCCATTGTGGGCGGATTACCGGGAACTGGCGCTTTGTCACGGCTTGCGCGCCTGCTGGTCGACACCGATCTTCGACGGCGCCGGCAAGGTGCTCGGTAGTTTTGCCGTCTATTACCGTCAGCTCAAGAGTCCGGGTCAGGAAGATCTGTTGCTGACAGAGCGGATCAGTCATCTGGCGGCCATCACCATTCAGAACTATCGCCAGGAAATTGCCCTGCGCGAGAGCGAGGCGCGTTTTCGCCAGATGGATGAAGCCATGGATGACGTATTCTGGATGGAGGATCTGCACAGCAATGAGCTCATCTTTCTGAGTCCGACCTTTGAAAAGCTGTTTGGCTATCCAGCCCAGCTCTTCGATCACCAGCCTTCTTCATGGATTACGCTGGTGCATCCGGAAGACCGCGAGCGCATTCAGAAAAAAGTGGCGCAGGCTCACGAAAACTGGGATCAGGCGCCCGAAGCACTGCGTTACAGGATGATCCGCAAGGATGGCGTGGTGCGCTGGGTCGACGACAGGGCGTTTCTGATCCGCGATGGGCAGGGACGGCCCTGGCGCCTGACCGGCGTCATTCGCGATATCACCGACCAGAAGGCGCTCGAGCGCCAGTTGCGGGAGTCCCAACGCATGGAGGCCATCGGTCAGTTGACGGGTGGCATCGCCCACGACTTCAACAACCTGCTGACGGTGATTCTCGGCAATGCCAGCTTGCTTGAAGAATGGCTCGCCGATCGCGAAGATCTGCAGGAATTGGCGCGCATGACGGCGACCGCCGCCCAGCGCGGCGCCGATCTGACCCAGCGCCTGCTGGCATTTGCCAGGCGCAGATCGCTCGAGCCGCGCGCCGTTGCGGTGCCCGCTCTGATCGAAGACATGATGCCGTTGCTGGCGCGCAGTCTCGGTCCGCACATCGAGATCCACACCCGCCACCAGCCGGGGATATGGCAAGCCATGGCCGATCCCAGTCAACTGGAAAATGCTCTGCTCAACCTGTCCATCAACGCCAGGGATGCGATGCCCGGTGGCGGCCGTCTGGTCATCGAAACGCGCAACCTGTGGCTGGATCAGGCTCAGGTGGCTGGCTTGGGTGATATGCGACCCGGGCCGTATCTGCGGATCGATGTGTCCGACACCGGAGCGGGCATTGCGGCAGAGAATCTCGAGCACATTTTCGAGCCGTTTTTCACGACCAAGGACGTCGACAAGGGCACGGGCCTGGGGCTCGCCATGGTGTACGGTTTCGCGAGGCAGAGTCAGGGATACATCAGCGTACACTCCGAAACTGGCGCAGGTGCCACCTTTCGCCTCTTCCTGCCGCGCGCGCAAACCGTGCAGGACGTGCGACCAGCACCGGATTTCGAATCTGCCGCGGCGCCCGCCGGCGAGCGCATCTTGCTGGTCGAGGACGACGCCATGGTGCGGCAGTTTGCCCGCCGCCAGATCGAGGCGCTGGGTTACCGGGTTTGCGAGGTCGCCAACGGGCGACAGGCGCTGGCGGTGCTGGAAGGGGGTGAGGTGGTCGACCTGCTGTTCACGGATGTGGTGATGCCCGGTATGGATGGCCCAGAGCTCGTGCGTCGGGCGCTCGCTTTGCGCCCCGATCTCAAGGTGCTCTACACCTCGGGCTATGCCGAAGGCACAATGCATGAGGAAGGGCGGCAGCAATCTGGCGTCATGCTCGACAAGCCGTACAAACCCGGCGAACTGGCAGGCAAGATACGGCAGGCGCTGGAGTGCTGAAGCGCGGAGAGGGGAGACCGCCGGGCGTTGCTGTTTTTCAGAACCTGTTTACGATCTTTTGAAGAGTGCATACTCCCTAGATACCGTAGGGGCAATTGCGCGAACCGATAAAGCCGGTTTCATGAATTGCCCCTACGGGCGTAGGAAAAACAGCCCCGTAGGTTGGGCTGAGGAACGAAGCCCAACAGTTTTCAAGGTAGATATGTCTCACAGATGTTGGGCTTCGTTCCTCAGCCCAACCTACGCACTCACAGTTCACAGTATGAGCGTGGCGCTCTCCTGTGAACTGTCAACTGAAAATGGTTGTGTCGCCTGCAGGCAGGCTCCTACAGGAGTACGGATGGTGCATCCGTCTGGGTTAAACTCGGGCATAGCTCAGTTCTTCCAGTGCTCCTGCTTAAAGCTTATGGCTTACAGCTCACTGTGCCTTACGCAGGGCTCTGGCTTGAATTTCCAATTACTGTGTGATGATTCCTGAACCGTGAAATCCTTCGATACCATCATCATCGGCGCGGGCAGCGCCGGGTGCGTGCTCGCCAACCGCTTGTCCGCGGATGCGTCGCGGCGTGTACTCCTGCTCGAAGCGGGCGGCGAGGACCGCTGGCCCGGCTTTCATGTGCCTGTGGGTTACCTGTACGCGATGGGCAATCCCCGTGCCGATTGGTGCTATGAGCTCGAACCCCAGGAGGGCCTCAATAACCGTGTGTTGCCGTACCCGCGCGGCAAGGTGCTGGGCGGTTGCAGTGCCATCAACGGCATGATCTACATGCGCGGCCAGCGCCAGGATTACGATAGCTGGAACCTGCCGGGCTGGGCGTGGCGCGAGGTGCTGCCACTGTTCAGGAAATCGGAGAATTATTTCGCGGGCGCCAGCGAGTTTCACGGTGCCGATGGCGAGCTGCGCGTCGAGCGGCAGCGCCTGCACTGGCCTGTGCTCAATGTGTGGCAGGCCGCCTGTAACGAATACGGCATCGCCGACAGCGACGATTTCAATACCGGCGACAACAGCGGCGTGGGGCTTTTCCACGTCAACCAAATCAACGGTGTGCGCTGTTCCGCCAAGCGCGCGTTTCTGAACCCGGTGCGGCGGCGCACGAATCTCGAGGTGCGCAGCGGCGTGCTGGTCGACAAACTGCTGTGGGATGGCGCGCGCGTAGGCAGTGTCGAGATCATCGTTGGTGGACGGCGCCAGCAGTTGGCTGCGTCGGGGGAGGTCATTCTGTGTGCGGGAGCGGTGTCGTCGCCCTGTATTCTGCAGCGCAGCGGTATCGGCGCAGAATCTGTCCTGCGTGATGCGGGTATTTCCTGCCGCAAAAGGCTCGATGGAGTGGGCGCCAACCTGCAGGATCATCTGCAGATCCGCGTTGCCTTCCAGGTGGAAAACGCTCTCACCCTCAACGACCTGATGGGCACCTGGCGCGGCAGGCTGCGCATGGGCGCGGAGTATCTCATGCATCGCACGGGCCCGCTGACCATGGCGCCGAGTCAACTGGGCGCCTTCCTCAAATCCGATCCCGCCATGGCGCGCCCCGATCTGGAATATCACGTACAACCCATGAGTGCGGACAGGTTGGGTATTCATCTGCATCGTTTTCCCGGTATGACGGCGAGTATCTGCAACCTGCGCCCCGCGAGTCGCGGGCGCGTGGATGTGCGCAGCATCGATCCGGCGCAGGCGCCGCGCATCGATCCCCGCTATCTGAGCACGGATCAGGACCGCGACATCGCCGTGCGCAGTATCGAGATCACCCGGGAAATCGCCCGCCAGCCCGCGGCGCGTGCGCTGAACCCCCGCGAAATCAGGCCCGGAGCAGCGCTTGTCAGCCGCGCAGAACTGGTCCGCGCCGCGGGCGACATCGCCACCACGATCTTCCATCCCGTCGGCACCTGCAAAATGGGTGAGGACGGGGATGCCTCGGCGGTGGTCGATGCGCGCCTGAAAGTGCGCGAGTTCGACAACCTGTACATTGCCGATGCCTCGGTGATGCCGAATATCGTCAGCGGCAACACCCACGCGCCGGTGGTGATGATCGCGGAAAAGCTGGCGGCGATGCTGACCGTGGACGGTAGCACCCAACCGTGAGCGCCCTTGCCAGCCAGGTCATCGCGCTGCTCCAGGAGCGTATCCGGCGCATGGGTTTCACGCCCGCGGTACATTTCGAGCTCGAAGGCTGCTATGTGCCGGGCGCGGCCCCGACCGATCTCGATTTCGAGGCGATCAACCGGGAGCTGGCGCGCTTCGGCATCGCCGGGCGCCTGGTACGGGAATACTGGCGCCACCAGTGGGAATATGTATCTGATTTCGCCGGCCAGACACCGCTGCAGGAAGCGCGCAACCTCGCGTTCGTGATGGCTCATCTGCCCCGCATCATGGCGCGCCAGGGGGTTGCAGAGGTGCTGATCAGGCCCGTCGTCTGGTCGGGGGATCAGGGCAAGCTGGCGCCGGGCAGCAAAACCCTGTTTGCGGGGGAAGTGCGCGCGGTGCACATTCCCAATGCCATCCAGCTCAATGTCAGCGTGACGGACGCCGAGGGTGAAAATCTGGTGGCGGAAGGCGCTTTTGGTGAATATCTGCAACAGTGCTTTCTGCGCACGAGTTTGCCCTGCAGCCTGTTGTTTCTGCCGGAAGAAGAGGCCTTCGAGCGCCTGCGCCTGAAGACCCTGTACGGCCTCGATGATGAACTCTGCTCGCCGGTGGACATCTCGGGGGGCCATCAAGGCAGCGTCGCGCTGTACAGGGAACTGGGCAAGCATAATCAGAGGATGGGAGAGGAAACCTTGCTGTATGCGCATGACCACAGCGCGCTGCTGACCACGCAGAACTGGCGAAAAACAGCCAGGGTGGAGCACCGCCTGGGTGCATCCAGTTTGCGCTACGATCCCTTTGTCAATATCATTTTCGCCCTGCTCAACATTGTCGACGCCCTGGACGCCCATGTGGCGGGCTGCTGCATTCCGTCATCACCGGCGCCGCGGGCGTTGCCTGCGTCTCTTGAAGACCGGGGTGGAGTCCACGGGGCGATCTCATTGTTCGAGCGCGACGAGTGGTTCGCATCCTCGATAGACCGGGTCGCCGCCGAGTGGAACCAGCATAACAACACAGCTGCGCTGGCCGTCGACGACGGAATTGGCCATCAGTTGAAGGAACAGGTACTGAAGTGTTACAGAAAAGACATTATGACCACGCCCTGAGCGCGCCCGCCGTGTTCGGCACACAGCTGCGGACGCCGCTGCTCGACGGTGCGTCGCCGCACCAGAAGCGCGAAGAACTGAAGCGTTATTTCGACAATACCTGGAAGACCTATGAGTCGCTGTTTGCGCTCATCAACGACGACAGCGCCTATTATCTGCGTCCCGAGCCGCTGCGCCATCCGCTGATTTTCTATTTTGGTCACACGGCGGTTTTTTACATCAACAAGTTCATGCTCGGAAAATACATTCCCGCGCGTCTCGATGAAAAGCTCGAATCCATTTGTGCGGTGGGTGTGGATGAAATGAGCTGGGACGACCTCGACAGCAGTCACTACGAGTGGCCGTCGGTTGCCGCGGTGCGGGCCTATAGAGACAAAGTGCATGACCTGATCATGGAAATGATCGATACCATGGAGCTGCGTCTGCCCATCACCCAGGACTCGCTGGCCTGGGTCATTCTGATGGGCTGTGAGCACGAGCGCATTCATCTCGAAACCTCTTCCGTGATCATGCGCATGCTGTCGCTCGACTACCTCGATGCCAGCAGCGATTGGCCGGCTTGCGACGAGGTGGGACCTGCGCCTGCTAATCCACTCCTGCCGGTGGCGGGCGGGCGCATCGAGCTGGGCAAACCCGACAGTGTCGCGACCTACGGCTGGGACAACGAATACGGAGAGGGCGTCGTCGATGTACCGGACTTCCGCGCAGCCAAGTTTCTGGTGTCCAATGGCGAATACATGGCTTTCGTCGATGCTGGCGGCTACCGCAGCGAGCGCTGGTGGACGGAAGAAGGGCAGGGCTGGCTGGCGTACACCCAGGCACAAATGCCGCGTTTCTGGCTCAAACGGGACGGTCGCTACTATCAGCGCAATCTCAGCGCCGAAATTCCCCTGCCGCTGGACTGGCCGGTGGAGGTGAATTACCTCGAGGCCAAGGCCTTCTGCAACTGGAAGGCGGCCGAGACGGGCACGCACATTCGCCTGCCCAGCGAGGCGGAATGGTATGCGATGCGCAAGGCTCTCGCGGGCGACATCACGGACTGGCGCCAGGTGCCCGGCAATCTGCATCTGGAGTATTTTGCGTCTTCCTGTCCGGTGAATTATTTCGACAAGGGTGGCCTGAATGACATTGTCGGCAATGTCTGGCAGTGGACGGAAACCGCCATCGATGCCTTCAACGGCTTCAAGGTTCACCCGCTGTACGACGATTTTTCCACGCCGACTTTCGATGGCAAGCACAACCTGATCAAGGGCGGCTCGTGGATTTCCACCGGCAATGAAGCCACGGAACATTCCCGTTATGCCTTTCGCCGTCATTTTTTTCAGCATGCGGGATTCCGCTACATTGAAGGTCGCGATGAAAAAATTCCCGATCTGCCGGTCAATCGCTACGAAACCAACGACGATGTCTGCGCGCAGCTGGCCTGCCACTACGGTGACGACACCTTCGGAGTAGCCAATTATGCGCAGCAGCTGGTGAACGCGGTCTCGGCGTGGCTCGACAAATATGGAATTTCCGGCGGGCGTTTGCTCGATCTGGGATGTTCGGTGGGCCGTGTCAGTTTTCACCTGGCCACGCGTTTTGCGCATGTGGATGCAGTGGATTTTTCGGCGCGCTATATCCAGCACGGTGTCCAGCTCCAGCAGGGCGGCAGAGTGCGTTATGTGTTGGAAAACCAGGGCGAAATCGTCGACTATCGAGAAGTGGCGCTGGCCCATATGAGCCCTGGCGTGGCGGCGGAAAATATCCTTTTCAGCCAGGGTGACGGCGCCAATCTCAAGCCGATCTACCGGGATTATGATCTGGTACTGGTTCAGCAGGCGCTGGAAAAATCCTACGATCCTGCATTGGTTCTCGCCAATCTCCGCGATCGCGTGAAAAGCGGTGGTTTCCTGCTGATTCTCTCCGACTACGCCTTTGATGAGCAGGTCACGGAAAAAGCCAAATGGCTCGGCGGCGTGAAAATCAACGGTGAGAATGTCACCGGGTTCGACGCCCTGAGCGAGCACCTGGCGCCCTGGTTCGACTTTATGGAGGATGGGGAAATTCTGCGGGCCGTGCCGGTATCATTGCGCAAAGCCGAACTCTCGCAACAGCACCTTACGTTGTGGCGGCGCAAGCCGCATTGCTGATGGATACGCCCCCGCGCCTGCCGCCCCATATCGCCTTTGGCCGTCGGCTTGCGCCCTGGGTGCGCTACAATCTGAGCGATTCATGCGCGCAAACCCTGAGTGTGGCGGAATTGCTGTCCATGACAGATCAGGATCCTGGGGATCTCCAGCTGTCGTATGCCAGTCTGCAAGGGGATGAGGCATTGCGCGGCGCCATTGCGGATCTTCACAACCAACTCAATTGCGCGCAGCCCGCAGATCGGCACGCCTGCGCTGCCAAACATGTGGTTACCTTCAGTGGCGCCCAGGAGGCACTGCAGGCAGTTTATCGCGCCTTGTTGCGACCCGGCGACGAGGTCATCGTCATGACCCCCTGCTATCCCTCGCTGCTGACGCTGGTCACGGCCTGCGGAGCGCGCCCGGTGACGCTGGCACTGACGGACGCCGACGGCTGGCAACCCGATATGGCACGGCTGGAGACACTGTTCAGCGACAAAACGCGGCTGGTGGTGGTGAACTCCCCCCACAATCCGAGCGGCGCGGTGTTCGACAATGCCACCCGGCGTCAGCTGCTGTCGCTGGCCGAGCGGCATGGGTGTTACCTGTTGAGCGACGATGTCTCTCAGGGCACTAACCCCTTCCATGTGGACCTGGCGCACGACTATTTCCGCTACGACAAGGCGGTGATGGTATCCGTGATGTCGAAAAGCTTCGGCCTTGGCGGCGTGCGCATCGGCTGGGCGGTGACGCGTGACACTGAGCTGTTGGAAAGTCTGCAAGCGATCAAAGCGCAGGGTTCCATCTGCACCTCGGCAGTCGACGAAAAACTGGCCCTGTGGGCACTGCAGGCGCGCGACGCAATTTTTGCCCGCAACGATGCGCGGGTTGCGGACAATCTATCCGCCTTCGAGCAATTCATTGCGGCCCATTCGCAGCATTTTTCCTGGCATCGACCCCAGGCCGGATTGTTGGCGCTGGTAAAGGTCAATTGCACCGGCGCCGTGGAAGACTGGTGCCTGACAATGGCGCAACAGACAGGTGTCGGTTTCATGCCGGCGACCGTGTTTGGCATGGAGGGCCCCTTCGTCAGGCTGGGACTGGGGCGTGCGGATTTCAGGGAAGGGCTCGATCTGTTGACCGACGGTATTTATCGATAAGTCGGAAATACAGGTTACAGTCGAAGCAGAGTGAGCTCTAAGCCGTAAGCTTTAAGCAGGAGCACTGTAAGAACCGAGCACTGCCAGCGTCCAACTTAGAGCTTACAGCTTACAGCTCAACGAAGGCAGTAGTCTTGTTTTTTGACTGCTGCATAAAACAAAACACAAACAGGAGCACCATAACTATGGCCGATAACAACCTCATTCGGAACAGCTTGCAACTCACCCTCGATGGCGCCATGAAGGTGGCCGACGCCGCCAGAGCCAAAGCGCGCGAGCTCAACATCAATGTCACCATCGTCATCGTCGATACCGGTGGACATCTGCTGCTGTTGCACCGCGACGGCGCCGGTTATCACACAGTCAGCGTCGCCCAGGCCAAGGCCAGAACGGCAGCATCCATGGGCAGGCACAGCGCCATGCTGTCCAGCGCCATCAACAATGCCGAACACGCCAACGACCTTTCACTTTACGGCGGCCTCACGGTGCTGCCGGGCGGCGTACCGCTGATCGTCGATGGCCAGCGGGTGGGTGGTATCGGCGCCTCTGGCGCAAGCGGCGAGCAGGACATCGCGGTCGCGGAAGCGGGCGCAGCGGTGCTGCAAGGCTGATGGTTGGAGCCGTAGGGGCAATTCATGAAATCGGCTTGTCCGATTCGCGCAAACCAGCTTTATCGGTTCGCGCAATTGCCCCTACATACCCGCCCGAAATCAAATCCTCTCAATGATCATTGCGGGCGCCATGCCACCACCGGTACACATGGTGACCAGGCCAAACTGCTGGTCGCGGCGTTCCAGTTCGTCCAGTACGGTTCCGATCAGCACTGCACCGGTGGCACCGATGGGGTGGCCGAGAGCCATGGCGCCGCCGTTGACATTGACCTTGTCGCGATCCACATTCAGGTCGCGGATGAACTTTTCGGTTACCACGGCAAAGGCTTCGTTGACTTCGAACAGATCGATATCGGCGAGCGCGAGACCGGCTTTTTTCAGCACTTTTTGTGCGGCCAGCACCGGTGCATTGAGCATCAGGGTGGGGCAGTCGCCGACGTTCGCGTAGGCGCGAACTCGCGCACGCGGCTTCAAGCCATGCGCCCTGGCGTAGGCTGGGGAGGTGAGAAGCACCGCGGCGGAGCCGTCCACCACTCCCGAGGAATTGCCCGCATGGTGGACGGGCACGATATCGAGATCCGGATACTTCTTCAGAATCAGGCTGCGGTAGGTGGTGCCGTCGGCATCCAGCGGCTTGTCGGCCAGTTCGATGAACGAAGGCGTGAGATTCGCCAGTGATTCCAGGGTGGTGGAAGGGCGGGGAAACTCCTCGTGATCGAGCGCGAGCGTGCCGTCTTCATGGTAGACGGGGATCAGCGAGTTGGTGAAATACCCGTTCTTGATGGCGTTGTCGGCGCGCTGCTGACTGGTAAGGGCGAGCTCATCGAGCGCTCGCCGATCGATACCTTCCATGGTGGCGATTGCGTCTGCGCACAGGCCCTGATGAGCCATGGGATGCATCTCGCGAAGTACCAGATTGCCGCAATCCAGAAACGCGCTGCGTGGCAAGCTGGGCAAGATGGACATCACCTCGGTGCCGCCGCTGACGATCATATCCTCGTTGCCGGACATCACCGACGCCGCGCCCAGCGCGGTCGCCGTGAGGCCCGAACCGCAGAAGCGACCGAGCGTGACACCGCCAGTGCGAATGCTGTAGCCGGCGCTCAACGCGCCCATACGCCCGAGGTCGCAAGCCTGGGTGCCCATCTGGTTACTGGTGCCCCAGATCACATCATCCACTTCGGCGGTATCGATGGTATTGCGCTCGGCGATGGCTTTCAGCACCGTGGCGGTCAGCAACTGGGGGTGAATGTTGGAAAGTGCGCCTTTGTCCGCCTTGCCAATGCCGCGTGGCGTGCGGCAGGTGTCGATGATCCAGGCTTCTGACATGGTAGTGATCCTTTGAATTGGCGATGGATTATGGATGACGATTCTCGAGGGTGGGATTTTGAGGCCCATACCCGACCATTACAAGCTGGCGCCGTTGATGTTCCTGAGGTACGGCTTGCAGCTCGATCCGCGCCCTAGCGGTATTTATCCAGCGCGGAAACGATCCGCCCGGCAAAGCCCTCCAGTTTTTCCGGCGCCTCCAGCCTGGTGCCATGGGGCCGTGCAAGGATGTTCATGACGGAACCGGGCAGCACATGAAAGTGAACGTGGGGTACGCTTTGTCCCGCGGCCCTGCCGTTCAACTGAAGAATGGCAACGCCGTCAAACGCGAAGGCCTCCTTCACCGCCAGGCTTATCAGCCTGGTGGTTTTCATACAGGCGGCGAGGGTGTCGTCGTCCAGTTCGAAAATCGTCTCCGCCGCCTGTTTCGGAATCACCAGGGTATGGCCGTCCACCTGCGGCATGATGTCCATGAAGGCCAGCGTGTGATCATCCTCGTAAACCTTGTAACAGGGCGCTTCGCCCCGCAGGATTTTTGCAAAGACGTTGTTGTTGTCATACTGCATGAATTCACTCTCCGGTTTTGATCACACCCGATTGATTCTGCATGGACGCGGATGGATGTTCATGCCCAGTATACCTGCCGAAACCAAATGTTTGATGTTGGCGATATCGTCGTGTCGGGTGTTGCGGATGGCTTGTGAGGTCGTACCCGTGGTGCAGCCTGATCGTGCGTGTGGGCGGTCTCCAATGGCGAACCGGCAGCCATCTTGACTATTTACGGTCTTCGTCCTGAGCTTTTTTCGAGCAGCGGCCCGTGATACGGTAGCGGCGCAACGAACACGGAGGTTCGCGCCATGGCCCAGGATGCCGGCTACAAGCTGCTCTATTCCCACCCTGAAATGGTCCGCGATCTGCTGCTCGGCTTTGTGCCGGGCGAATGGATCGAGGATGCCGATTTTTCCACCCTCGAACATGTCAACGGCTCCTACGTCTCGGAATCGGAGCGGCAGCGCCACGACGACATGGTATGGCGTGTGCGGGTACGGGATCGCTGGCTGTGGGTCTACCTCATTCTGGAGTTCCAGAGCGAGCCGGACCCCTGGATGGCGATACGCATGATGGTCTACCTCGGCCTGCTGGCCCAGCACCTGATCCGCGAAGGGGAGCTTTGCGAGGGAAGGTTACCGCCGATCCTGCCCCTGGTGCTCTACAACGGCTTGGCCGAATGGAAGTCGCCCCGCGATGCGGGCGACTGCTTCGTGGCGCCGCCCAAGGGGCTGGAGACCTTCCGCCCGCGGCTGCTCTATCACCTGGTGGATGAAGCCAGGCTCAAGCTGCACCCCTCTGACAGCGTGCGCAACTTCAGCGAAGCCCTGTTCAGGCTGGAGCACGGCCAATCGGTGGAAGACTTGCGCCGGGTGTTGCAGGCCCTCGATACGATGCTGCGCGCCCCGGAACAGCGATCTCTGCGGCGGGCCTTCGGGGTGTGGGTGAAGATGCTGTTGCGGCGCAAGGCGCCGAGCAGTAGCATCAGTGAAATTGAGCGGATCAACGACATCATGGAGGCGGACAGTATGCTGGCGGAACGTATCGAAGGCTGGTTCGACGAGGCCGAGCGCAGGGGAGTGAACAAAGGGCGGCAGGAGGGACGAAAAGAAGGTCTCCAGCAAGGCGAGGCCATGGCACTTCGCCGTTTGCTGGGCAAGCGTTTTGGCGACTTGCCCCCGGCCCTGACGGAACGGATCGACAAGGCCTCTCTGGCGCAGATCGAGGCCTGGTTCGACAGGGCGATCGACGCCCCTTCCCTGGATGCGGTTTTCGGGGCGGATGGCGAGGTTGCCTGAAACACCGGAAAATTCCGCGCCCCCTGTGCATGGGGCGGGATAGGTGGCAGGGCGGACAAGGGTGTTGCCCTTGCCCGTCGTTGCGTTGGCTACTGGTGCAGGATGGCGTTTATCCGATAAAAACCGTAGCTCGCAGGCTGGGATGCAAGCGCAGCCTGCAAGCTACTGACGACTATGACCACGCTGCACCGCATGATGCGGGCAGTTCGGCAATGGGATAGGTTCCATCCTTGGCGTGACAATCTCCTTTTGTCGGGGTTTTGGGTTTAGCCAATCAGCCGAAAATAAATCCGTCCCGAATGGCACTTGGTTAAGGCATATTGTGCGCCGCAGGTGGTTTCTGACGGGAGATGTGAAAATGGGAGATGAGAGATGGCGTGTCGTTTCATCTCCCGTCTCCCGTCAAAACATCTCTCTCCAGCGGGAATGTCCGTTAAGTAAGTGCCATTCAAATCCGTCCCTTTTTTTGCTTTTTTGAAGCCCACCTTGTTCGCTGGGTCTGCCGATCCAGCCTGCGCGCTGGCATGGCCACTCTCATTCGTCGAAGAGGTCAACATGTCGCCCGGTGCGTTCGAAGCGCACCGCCTCGCCCACGACCTTGTAGATCAGCAACCAGTCGGGTTCGATGTGAGCGTCACGAAAGCCACGCCAGTCGCCTTTCAGTGGATGATCGAGGTATGTCGCTGGCAGCGGCTTGCCCTTGATGAGCAAGCCAAGCAATGTCTTGAGTTTTTCCATGTCCTTGCCACGTTTCTGCGCCTGCTTCACGTCACGCTTGAACTGGCCGGAATACTCGGGTTGTCGCATCAGATGCCTAACTGGTCAAACAGATCGTCAGCATCCCTGGCGTGATGCACGTCTTCGCCTCGCTCGCTTTTTTCCAGCGTTTGAGCTGTCAGGGCATTTGGGGAGCTCATATCAAATGGCAAGGTTTTTTCCTTGGCGATTTTGGTCAAGGCAATACGCACCACGTCAGAGACGGTTAGTCCCATGTCCGCCAGAACGGCAGCAGCTTCGTTTTTCAGCGTTTCGTCAATCCGCGCCCGGACAAATGCAGTTGCAGCCATAATGTTAGCCTCCTTGAGTATTGAGGCTTGATTGTAGCTCATTCGGGGAACAGCAGCCAGTTTTTCACAACTCACCCATGCAGCGCCCGGCTCCGAAAACGGCATCGCCCGGTTTGTCCGGGCGATCTCCATTGGGTTGTGTGTTGGCTTGGGGATTGCCCGGTCGGGCCGGGCAATGATGGGGGCAGGTTCCATCCTTGGCATGACAATTTCCTTTTGTCGGGGTTTTGGGCTTAGCCAATCAGCCGAAAATTGCGGTGGAATTTGTAGGTTGGGTCGAGCGTAGCGACACCCAACATCTGGTGGTACGCCGCCGCTCCCAATGTTGGGTTTCGTACCTCAACCCAACCTACGGGCTGTCCCTTTTTTTTGCAAGACCAAATCCTGGCTCCCTTTTCCGCCATTACCACTTGCCCCGCAGCGTCAGCATCACGTTGCGCGGTTCGCCCCAGTAGTTGCTGTTGGTCCCGCTGCCCACGGATCTGAAATAGTGTTTGTCAAACAGGTTGTTCGCGTTCACCGACACGCTGGCTTTGGGCGAAAGTTTATATTCCGCCCGTGCAGACCAAACTGCATAGCCCGCCTGTGAAAAGGTGTACGGAATTTCGGGTTCCCACTCGTTGGTATCCGGATTTCTCGGATAGTCCACACCCGACTTATGGTTGCTGCTTTGCACCACCACACCGGCGCCTAGGGCTAAACCATCCCATGCGTTTTTGAAGTGGTACTGGCTCCACAGCTTGAGCAGATGTTTAGGGGTGGTGGTGCTGAACTGAGCATTGCTGGCACGCCGGTTTTCGTTCTTGTTCCAGGTATAGCCCGCCGAGACTTCCCAGCCGGGCAGCACTTCCCCGTTCAGTTCCAGATCGATTCCCTCACTGATCTGGTAGCCGTCGCGGTAGAAACAGCACGAGGAACCGAAGTCTCCCGGTGCATTCGGATAGGCCGGGTCACGCACCGCCATACCTTTTTTTTCGATGCGATACAGCGCGACGCTGGCCACCAGCGCGTCATTCAGCTCGTGCTTGATGCCCAGTTCGTAGTTGCTGCCACGTACCGGGTCCAATGGTGTGCCAGGCAATGGAGCGCCCAAACTTCTAACCTGAGAGGTATAGATTTCCGTAGCACTGGCGTAGACGTTGATCCGTTCGCTCGCTGCGTAAACCACGCCATAGTAGGGCACCAATACGTCGCCGTCGTCGGTCAGTGTGCGCGTGGGCGCAGCAGGCGGATAGCTTCTGTACTGATCGTTTTTGTCCTCAATGACGTAGCGCGCACCCGTGATGAGTGTCCAGCGTTCGAATGGTCGCAAGTGGATCGAGCCGTAAAGGCCATGCTGAACGTTGGTCCAATCCGTAACTTCATACGGGCCACCCGGAAATTTCTCAGTCGGCTGCGGCGGTACAACAACGGGATCAATCCCCGTCCAGGTGAACTCGCCGAAGTTCGGGTTGCTGAACAGGTAATGCGGCTTGGCGCGCGCCCAGTCCATGCCCAGCATCACGTCATGACGGCTGTTCAGCCAGTCAAAGCCACCTTTGACCAGCAAGTCGGCGGAGGTTTGTTTGATGTCGCCGTCCCACGCGGCACCCCAGTAGCGCCCCATCGGTCTTTCCGGGTTGATCGGACCGAACAGTGTGGCAATAAGATGATCAGTGCTGTTGTCAACGTGTTCCAACCGCAACTGGGTTGCCCAGTTTTCGTTCCACTGATGCTCTATTTGCGCAAACGCAATGGTGCGTTCTGTATTTGCGTTGCTCCACGGCGCGGCAAGGTTGACGCTGCGATCCGCGGTCAGCAGTGACCCATCGAGATAGCGCGGCACCCCCCAGTTGGTGCCCTCTTCTTCAAATTGCTGATGATCGATACCCACAAACAACAGCGTGTCGGGATTCAGATCGAACTCCAGCGCACCGTACAGCACGGTGGTGCGCCGGCTACCGTAGTCGTAGAAGAAATCCCGATCCTGCAGCGCCCCCACCAATCGCCCGCGAACACGGCCTTGCAGCGCCAGCGGACCGGAAACGTCCACTTCTGTACGGTGGTTGTCCCAACTGCCGAGGCTCAACGCGCCCTGGACCTGAAAATCTTGCGTAGGACGCTTGTAGCTAAGATTGATGATACCGCCCGCTTCACCCGCGCCGGAAAACAATCCATCTGCGCCGCGCAGCACTTCCACATGGTCAAACACCGCCATGTCGTCATCACCAAAGCGCGTATAGGTCACATAACTACGCGCCGCACCGCCGTCATAGCGTGTTTTATTCACATTCAAGCCACGCGCGGTGTAGACACCACCATAGATACCATTGGCTGTTCTGGTAACACCCGCGACCTGATCCATCACTTCATCGATGTTGCGCAACGCCTGATCGTCCATGCGCTGGCGGCTGATGACGGTGACGGACTGCGGCACATCCTTCAGCGCCTGCTGCCCCTTGCCGATGCTGACGGTGGAAGGGGCATAGCTGCCGCTGCCCTCAGTAACCCCAGCCCCCCTCTCAAACACTCCCTCTACCCGGACTGAGGGCAGTGTGACCGTATCATCGGCGGTTTTCTCCAGCACATAAACGCCATTGCCCTGCGTGCTGGCAATCAGCCCGGAGCCTTGCAGCAGAACGGCAAGTCCACTATCGACACTGTGACTGCCTTTCAATCCCTGGGTGCTCAGGCCGCGGGTCAGCGCCGGGTCGAATTGCAGGCTGATACCGGCGGCGGCGCCGAAGCGGTTGAGGGCGGGCGCAAGGGGGCCGGAAGGGATGTCGTAGTTGATCTGACCCGTGCTGGTGGCGCTGGCGGATTGTTGTGCGATGGCTTGCAGTGGCAAGGCCAGAGGCAGGCTGGCCAGCAGGCAGACCAACAGCAGCGGGGTGCGGCGGATGGGCCGTGTGTTTGCCAGGGCGCGGGCATGGATTGGCGATGTCATCTGGTGTTGTTCCTCTTCGTCAGTGGTTGCTTTCACTATCAATGACTGACGAGACGCCGGGAAGGTGACAAAAATGATCAGGATTCGCGATAGGAGATGCTCACCCAGTAGCGGGTGAGGTAGCTGACGTCCACCGGCAGGGTGGCGGGCAGGGCGCGGATGATGGCGTCGGTGTTGTCGAGGCGGAAGGCGCCGTTGATGCGCAGTTCGGCGGCGCGCTCGTCGCAGCGCAGCACGCCGCTGCGGTAGCGGGCGAGTTCGGCGATGAAGTCGCCGAAGCGCATGTCGTCGGCCAGCAGCAGCCCGTTGGCCCAGGAGGATTCGCGCTCGTCGGCAATGGCAAGCGGGGAGACGGCGGCGCGGGAGAAGCGGGCCTGTTGTCCGCTCTGCACGACCAGGGTAGCGCCGTTCGTCGGGGTTATGCGCACGGCGCCCTCGAAAACGCTGAGGTGGGTGGTGATGTCGCGTTCGAGACTTTTGACGTTGAAGCGGGTCCCCAGGGCTTCCAGGTGTCCTTGGGAAGTGATCACCCGCAGGGGGCGGTGGTGTCTGGCGGAGTATTCGGGATCGGTGCCGCTGTCCACCAGAATTTCGCCCTGGCGCAGGCGGATGAGGCGCTGTTCGGCGCTGAATTGAACGTCCACCAGGCTGTCGGTGTTGAGGGTGAGGCGGGTGCCGTCTGCCAGGGTGACCTGTTTTCGTTCGCCGGTGGCGGTGTGGTAATCGCTCGTCCAGCGCGGCTGGCTGTGGAGCAGGTAGGCAGCCGTGGGGGCGGCGATCAGCAGGGAGAGAATTTTCAGCACCTTGCGTCGCTCTTCGCCCCGACGGTTGAGCGCAGCCATGCCAAGCTCGGTGGGCAACAGGCCCAATTGGCGTTGCAGCGTTTCCGCGCGGCGCCAGGCGCGTTCGTGCTCGGGGTTGGCGGCGCGCCAGTGGTCACAGTCGATTTTGTCCTGTGCGCTGGCCTCGCCGCTGTGCATCAGCGTCAGCCAGTGGGCCGCGGCGCGGGCCACGTCGGGGGCGATGGCGGCATTGTCGGGCATGAATTACAGATCCGCGATCAGGATGGCTTCGAAGGCCGCGGCCATGTGGCGCTTGACGGTGCGTTCGCTGATGTTCAGTTGCAGGGCGATCTGCCTGTAGGTGAGACCTTCGAGCTGAGACAGCAGGAAAACCGTGCGCACCGCGGGCTTGAGGCGGTAGAGCAGCGCATCCACGGCATCGAGCGCTTCGCGGACGATCAGCAGTTCCTGAGGCGAGGGCGCGGCTTCTTCGGGCAGTTGCGCCAGGGTTTCCAGCCAAGCCCGCTCCAGCGACTGGCGGCGGAACAGGTCGTACATCAGGCGCGATGCCACGGTGGTCAGGTAGGCCCTGGGCTGATCGATGGTCGGCAGCTGGCCGTGCCTGTGGCGGGCCAGCAGAATGCGCAGGAAGGTATCCTGGGCGATGTCCGCCGCCTGGGCGGAGCAGTTGAGTTTTTTGTGTAACCAGCCCGACAGCCAGCCGTGGTGATCGTTGTACAGCGATGCCACCTGATCCTGCGGCGCGGAATCACCGGACGACATTGGTGCCTCGCGGAAATTGATAAATGAGAGTGATTCTTATTCTAATCGAGATGCTGGCAGATTCAATGCATAAAGGGCAAAATCAGTGACGAATTGTCACGAAAGCCGGGGAAAAGGTGTCTCCGATGGGTTGAGGACAGCCCCTGGTTCTGGAAAACCACGGAGTGGAGGAGTTCATGAAAGCGGTACTGCTCGATGCGGATACCTTGGGGGAGGACATCGACCTCGCGCCGATCCGCGAGGTGGTGGATGAGCTGGTGATGTACGCAAGTACCACCCTGGAGCAACTGGCTGCGCATCTGGACGGCGCGGATCTGATCATCGTCAACAAAACCTACATCCCTGCCTGGGCAATGACGGGCCGCAAGGCGATTTTCGTACTGGCGACCGGCACCAACAACATCGATATGGCCGCGGCGCAGGCACAGGGCGTGCCCGTGTTCAACGTCACCAATTACGGTACCGCCTCCGTGGCGCAGCATACCCTGATGCTGATGCTTGCCCTGGCGGCGAAATTACCACTTTACCAGCGCGATCTTGCGGCGGGTGCCTGGCAACAAAGTGAATTTTTCTGCCTGAGCCATCACAAGACCCTGGCACTTGCGGGCAAGACGCTGGCAATCGTCGGTGCCGGAACCCTGGGCAACGCGGTGGCGACTCTCGCCGAAGCTTTCGGCATGCGGGTGTGTTTCAGCGCTCGCCCGGGCGTTGCCAGCGACGAGCGGCCAAGCCTAGATTCCCTGTTGCCCGAGGCCGATGTCCTGAGTTTCCACTGCCCGCTCACCGAACACACCCGCCATCTTCTGAACCGGGAGCGCCTTGCGCGCGTCAAGCGCGGCTGCCTGGTGATCAACTGTGCACGTGGCGGCATCATCGATGAAAATGCCGCGCTTGCAGCGCTGATCGATGGCCGCATCGGCGGCCTCGCGGTGGATGTCCTGCCGGAGGAACCGCCACGCCAGGGTCACGCCCTGCTGGATGCGCTGGTGGACGGGTTGAACCTGATCGTCACGCCCCACAATGCCTGGATCAGCCGCGAGGCGCGCCAGAACATCATCGATATGACGGCGCGGAATATCACCCGGTGGCGGGAAGACTTCAGCTGTAAACGTTAAGAGCTTGTTCAGGATTTTTTGCTGTCTCTGCGTTTTACGTTTCACATTGCACGTTTCATGTAGGTGCCTGTGGCGATAACCACACCGACCGCGTTACGTGAAACGTGCAACTTGAAACTCGGTCGAATAACGCCAAATTGCGGGATCGTGAACGGTGCCCTGTAGGAGCCTGCCTGCAGGCGACACAACCATCAGGGGGCACTGCATAGGGTCGCCTGCAGGCAGGCTCCTACAGGGGCAGGCTCGGTACATCGGCCGAACTAAGTTCTGTCAGTGTTTAAGGTGCCGATTACAGCGCATTTAAAGAATCGGCTCGCCAGCCAGTTCACGCGTCAGTCTGGCCGCCGGTATTTCCCGACAGCCGCTGGTATTTTGTCCTGCCCACAAGGGTGAAAAGTCGCTATTGCCGAGGCTTTCGGCCTTGCTGCGCAGAGGGGTGATGACTGAAGTGGCGAGTGGGAAGGCCGGAACCGCAGCGTTGATGGGGCCCAGTTCGCGCATGATGCGGTTGACGATGGCGCGCGCGGGCCGTCCGGTGAACAGGTTGGTGATGGCGGTCACTTGCGCGTCGGCGCTCTTGAGCGCGTTGCGGTGAATGGTGCTGGTGGTGGTTTCGGGGCACAGCAGGTAGGCGGTGCCTGCCTGAACACCCGCGGCGCCGAGTTGCATCGCCGCCGCAACGGTTTGTGGATCGGCGATGCCGCCTGCGGCGATCACCGGCACCTTGACGGCTTTCACCACTTGCGGAACCAGTGCGAAGGTCCCGACCTGGGTGGTGACGTCGGTGGAGAGAAACATGCCGCGATGCCCGCCGGCTTCCGAGCCCTGCGCGATGATGGCATCGGCGCCGTGCGCTTCCAGCCAGCGCGCCTCTGCCACCGTGGTGGCCGATGCCAGAACCTTGCTTCCCCAGCGTTTCACCTGCGTGAGCAGGTCGGAGGAGGGCAGCCCGAAGTGAAAGCTCACCACCGGCGGCTTGAATTCTTCGAGTATCTCGACGTGCTCCGCGCTGAAAGGTGTGCGGCCCGGCCCCTGGGGAATTGCCTCGAGATCGAGGCCAAATTCCGCATAGTAGGAAGCGAATAGCGTTCTCCAGGCCTTTTCACGCGCGCTATCCGCAACGGGGTTCTGGTGACAGAAAAAGTTGACGTTGTAGGGCCGCGAAGTCTGCGTGGTAAGCGCGGCCAGCTCGCTGCGCAGTGCTGCCATGCTGAGCATGGCGCAGGGCAGGGAGCCAAGCCCACCGGCATTGCAGACCGCAATTGCCAGGGCGCTGCCCTGCACGCCCGCCATGGGCGCCTGGATGATGGGAAGCTCTATGCCGAAAATGTCTTTTAGCGTCATGGCGGGTGTCTCTTGCTGATCAAACAGTGAACCGGGATTTAGTCGACAGCACAGCGTGGTGGCAGGACGGTAGGTGTCACAGAGCTTGCGCTGATACGCATTCACACCGCTGTGAGGCCTCTGCCCAGTCTGGGCAGAGGCCGGGATACGAAGTGCCAAGTGCTGCCGAGAATCAAGGCGGTGTCAGGATACTGCTCGACCGCGACGGTAACAATGACCAATCCCGACTTGGGAAAGAATCAATCCGAATAGGTCGACAGTCCGTCCTGAGAATCTTCGTTGTGGCGGATGACGCTGATTTCACCATTTTGCTCCAGATAAGCGCGTTTCACCTGACCTATGGCGGCGATGCCCTGCAGGCGAAGCTGCTCCATGAGCTCGCCGCGAGTGACGTATTCGCGCCGCATATTTTTTATGTTCATTTGGCCATCTTCGACCAGACATAGCTTGGAAGGCTCGAATATTGCGCTCGCCAGCGGGAAGAAAAAGCACAGGCGGTCGATGAGGATGGACCAGAAAATGATCGTCGCCGCTACCAGAAGTCCTGCGGTAAGGGTTTTGCTTCCGCCTGACAGGGCGTCACCCATGCTCTCGGCGACCAGCAACACTACCACAATGTCGGCAAAACCCAGCGAGCCGATATTGCGCCGTCCTCCCAGTCGAAACATCAGAAAGATGGACCAATAGATGATGGTGCCGCGGAAAAACAACTCAAACCAACTCAGTTCCACAACGAACAGATCCAGGATCCAGTCCATGTCGTCAACTCCGATGGGGTTATGGGGGATTCGTGTTCTCCTGTGACTGTTTTTTCAGGTGGAATGCTCGGCGCCAGAAAAAATAAAGTGATTCTTGTCGCGCGACCACAAAAAAACCCGCCGAAGCGGGTTTTTTTAGCCATCTGCCAGATGATCAGGCCACTTCCACGATCAGCTCCGCAGCGATGCGCTTGCCGTCATCTGCCGCTTTCTGGAAGGATTCGATCTGATCGAAGTTCATGTAGCGGTAGATGTCCGCCGCCATGGAATCGATCTGCGCGGCGTATTCCTGGTATTCCTGCGGGCTGGGCAGGCGGCCGAGAATGCCGCCGACCGTGGCCAGCTCGGCGGAGGTCAGGTAGACGTTGGCGCCATCGCCGAGGCGGTTGGGGAAGTTCCGCGTGGAAGTAGACAGCACCGTGGACTTCGGCGCCACCCGCGCCTGGTTGCCCATGCACAGGGAGCAGCCGGGCATTTCGGTGCGGGCACCGGCCTTGCCGTAGATGCTGTAGTAGCCTTCTTCCATCAGGGTGTGCTCGTCCATGCGGGTGGGTGGGCAGATCCAGAAGCGAGTGCCGAGGGCGGGGGCGTTGGCCAGCAGCTTTCCGGCGGCGCGGAAGTGGCCGATGTTGGTCATGCAGGAGCCGATGAAGATTTCGTCCACCTTGTCGCCGGCCACGTCGGAAAGCAGGCGCGCGTCGTCGGGATCGTTGGGGGCGCAAACGATGGGTTCCTTGACATCAGCCAGATCGATTTCGATCACGGCGCTGTATTCGGCGTCCTTGTCGGCCTCCATCAGGCTGGGATTGGCCAGCCATTCTTCCATTTTGCGCACCCGGCGTTCGATGGTGCGCGGGTCGCCGTAGCCTTCGGAGATCATCCAGCGCAGCAGGGTGATGTTGGAGCGCAGGTATTCGGCGACGGACTCTTCGCTGAGCTTGATGGTACAGCCGGCGGCGGAACGCTCGGCGGACGCATCGGAAAGCTCGAACGCCTGTTCCACGGTGAGATCGTCAAGCCCCTCGATTTCGAGAATGCGGCCGGAGAAGATGTTCTTCTTGCCTTTCTTCTCGACGGTGAGCAGGCCTTCCTTGATCGCGTAGTAGGGGATGGCATGCACCAGGTCGCGGAGGGTGATGCCGGGCTGCATCTTGCCCTTGAAACGCACCAGAACGGATTCCGGCATGTCCAGGGGCATCACGCCAGTCGCCGCGGCAAAAGCCACCAGGCCGGAGCCCGCGGGGAAGGAAATACCCATGGGGAAGCGGGTGTGGGAGTCGCCGCCGGTACCCACCGTGTCGGGGAGCAGCATGCGGTTGAGCCAGCTGTGGATGATGCCGTCGCCGGGGCGCAGGCTCACGCCGCCGCGGTTCTGGATGAAATCCGGCAGGGTGTGCTGGGTATCGATATCGACCGGCTTGGGATAGGCGGCGGTGTGGCAGAAGGACTGCATCACCAGGTCGGCGGAGAAGCCGAGGCAGGCGAGGTCCTTGAGTTCATCGCGGGTCATGGGGCCTGTGGTGTCCTGGGAGCCTACCGTGGTCATGTAGGGTTCGCAGTAAGTGCCGGGGCGTACGCCGGGCAGGCCGCAGGCCTTGCCGACCATCTTCTGGGCCAGGGTGAAGCCCTTGCCGCTGTCGCTGGGTTGCTCGGGAGTGCGGAACACGGTGCTGGGGGCCAGGCCCAGTGCTTCGCGCGCTCTCTTGGTGAGGCCGCGACCGATGATCAGGTTGATGCGGCCGCCGGCGCGCACTTCGTCCAGCAGTACGTCGGATTTGAGCGCGAACTCGGACAGCACCTTGCCGGTTTCGTGATCGGTGATCTTGCCCTGATAGGGGAGGATGTCGATGATCTGGCCGTAGGCGATATCATCCACCGGCGCTTCGAACACGAGCGCGCCGGAGTCTTCCATGGTGTTGTAGAAAATGGGGGCCACCTTGCCGCCGATACAGATGCCGCCCGCGCGTTTGTTGGGTACGCCGGGGATGTCGTCGCCGAAGAACCACAATACCGAGTTGGTGGCTGATTTGCGCGAGGAACCGGTACCCACCACGTCGCCGACGAAGGCCACCGGGTAACCCTTGGCCTTGATCTCGTCGATCTGCTTCATGGGGCCGATGACGCCGGGCTCGTCCGGCGTGATGCCATCGCGGGCCATCTTGTACATGGCGCGGGCGTGAACGGGAATGTCGGGGCGCGACCAGGCGTCGGGTGCGGGGGACAGGTCGTCGGTGTTGGTTTCGCCGGTGACCTTGAATACCGCGGTGGTGATTTTCTCGGGCACGTCGGGGCGCGACAAAAACCACTCGGCCTCGGCCCAGGACTCCAGAACTTCCCTGGCGTTGGCGTTACCGGACTTGGCTTTCTGCTCCACGTCGTGGAAGGCGTCGAACATCAGCAGGGTGTGCTTGAGCTGCTTGGCGGCGAGGGAGGCCAGGGCAGCGTCGTCGAGCAGATCCACCAGCGTGGCGATGTTGTAGCCACCGAGCATCATGCCCAGCAGTTCGATAGCCTTTTCTTTGCCGATGACGGGGGAGTTGGTCTCGCCCTTGGCAATGGCGGAGAGGAAGCCCGCTTTGACATAGGCGGCGTCGTCGACGCCTGGCGGAACCCTGTTGGTGATCAGGTCGAGGAGGAAGGCTTCTTCGCCGGCGGGCGGATTTTTCAACAGTTCGACCAGTTGGGCCGTCCATTCGGCGGACAGTGGGCTGGCGGGCACACCTTCGGCGGCGCGCTCGGCAACGTGTTGGCGGTAGGCTTCAAGCACGATAATTTTCCTCTAATACGGTGGGTTTACCCGATCCGGTGGTTGCCGGTGGCGGGGCTATCGACGACACACGTCGATGGAGGGGCTGCTGGGCCCGGCCCGCCATTTTACTGGAAAAGGGCGCGCGGCGCTAAGGTGCGCCGTGGAATCGGCGAGACGGACTGAAAAAGGGCGGATATAATCGCCGTTCGACAACGCTGGGTGCAGATTGCGCGACATTACCCAGTGGCCAGGAATTCAAGCTGGAACCCTGGCTGCTGATACCGTACGGGCAATTCATGAATTGCCCCTGCACGTGCAGGAATGGTATGTATATCTGCAAATTTATAGCCCAAATTTCCGACTTATTTGAGCAACTATCGCGATAACACGACAGAGGACACCCTATGTTCAAGCTCCACGGCTCGCCCATGAGCAACTACTACAATATCGTCAAGCTCTCCCTTCTGGAGAAAGGGCTCGATTTTGAAGAAGTGTTCACCCCACCTTCGCAAAGTGATGCGTTTTTTGCCATGAGCCCCATGGGCAAAATCCCCGTGCTCGAAACGAAGGAAGGCTTTTTGAGCGAAAGCGAGGTGATCGTGGATTTTCTCGAGGACATCCACCGCGAGCGGCCCCTGTATCCCACTGACCCATTCCGCAAGGCAGAGGCCAGGCGTATTGCGCACTTCGCGGCAATTTCCATCGATCTTCCCCTGCGTCCGCTGATTGCCATGATCTTCAGTGGCGGTGACATCAGCGACGCTATCAAGGCATCCACCAAAGCCCAGCTCGAGCGGGGCCTGAACGGCTTTGCCAGGGCCGCCAAGCCCTCGCCCTGGCTCGCCGGTGCCGACTTCGGTGCCGCCGATATCTTCGCCTATTACTGCCTGGGAATGGCGGCCCAGATCGCGCAAATGCATCTCGGCGTCGATGTGTACAGTGCGCTGCCCGGTCTGGACAAGTGGCATGCAGCCGTGGCGCAGCGCGAACAGGTTGTCCAGGTGGATGCGGCTCAGAAGCAGGCTCTCGAAGCTTTTTTCGCCAGCCAGCAGGGCTGACCATCACAGCGGCGGCATCTTGCCGCCGCGATTTCGTGTTCAGGGAATTTCATGTCTGTACCCTCACTGGCGGCCATTCAGGCGTTCCTGCCCTGTGCCACGCCGCAGGCCTGGATCAAGGCCGCGCTTGCGCACCAGGATGTGCTGCTCATCGATCATGCCAACTGCGAGAAAAAGGCGGCGGGCACGGCCATGTCACTGATGCACAAATATATCGATCGCACCGATCTGTTGCACAAGATGTCGCGCCTGGCACGGGAAGAGCTGCGCCATTTCGAGCAGGTGCTGGCGCTCATGACGCGGCGCGGCATTCGCTATGTCCACGTCAGCGCGTCGCGATATGCGGCAGGCTTGCATCAGCTTGCGCGCAAGTCCGAGCCCGGGAAACTGGTGGACACGTTGATCATCGGCGCATTCATCGAAGCGCGCTCCTGCGAGCGATTCGCCGCGCTGGCACCTCACCTGGATGAGGAACTGGCCGCGTTCTACAGCTCGCTGCTGAAGTCGGAAAGCCGCCATTATCGGGATTATCTGCACCTGGCGGAAAAGGCCGCAGGTGCGGATATCAGTGAGCGCATCGCTGTGTTTGGCGAACGCGAGAGAGAATTGATAGAAACTGCGGACAGCGAGTTTCGCTTTCACTCGGGCCCGCTCTGAGAAGGAGTTCACAGTTCACAGTTCACAGGATCAGTGTGACCCACCCCTGATAACTGTCAACTGTGAACTGTCAACTGAAAACTGAAAACTCAGCCCCCATCTTCCGCAACCCAAAACCCCATATTTCTGCGTTTGGCCTGGCGCTTCGCTGCCGCCGCTGCGGATGCCACATCCTCGGCGCGGCGGTAGTAGGGTGGATTGGCTTCCACGACGCCGATTGACAGGGTCGTCAGGGGAAAAAAGGTCATGTGCCCGTGGCGGTCTTCGGCGCTGATGCCGTTGTTTTTCAGCTCTTCGGGGTCGTAGAGTTCCTGTGCCTGGGCGTTGAAGCGGGTGATGATTTTTTCACACAGATATCGCCAGCCGGGGCTTTGAAAAACGATGATGAAATCATCGCCGCCCACGTGACCGACAAAGTCGATGCGGTTGTCGATGGATTCCAACAAGGTGCGCGAAACCAGGCGAATCATTTCGTCGCCGCGCCAATAGCCATACTGGTCATTGAAGGGCTTGAAGTGATTGAGATCGCAATAGGCCACGAAAAAGGGCTTGCCGTTGCGCAATAATTTCTCGATATGCTGGCTGATGGGAATGTTGCCGGGCAGAAAGGTGAGAGGGTTGGCGTGCCTTGCGGCTTCCAGGCGTTGCGCGGTGACCGTGCGCACCAGCATCTCGCCGGTGCCGATGCCGAAATAGCGGCCCTGGTCGGTGATGATGAAACCCTCGAAAAGATAGCGCTGATCTTCCGAGGTCAGCAGGTCGATCATTTCGGAAATATTGGCCGAGCGCTCGAGCAGGCGCGGCTGCTGGTTCATCAGTAAACTGCAGGGGCGCTGGCCGAGAAGTTCCTTTTGAAACGGCCGCGTGAATCGCTCCATGAAATCGCGGCGATTGATCAGTCCCACCGGCAGGTCGTTGCAAATGACGGGCAGAGCATGCAATTCGGGATTTTCCTGAAAGATATGCAGTGCCACTTCGTTGCTCTGAAACGGCGCTATGGTGGGCGCGGCAATCGCCAGCTTCTCGGCGCTGACCTGCTGTGAGCCCAGGGCAAGATTGTCATTCAGCACGCGCACTTCCTTGCGGGCGATGGTTGCGGCCGCTGCTGACGTGATGGTAGGTGCCGCTTCTGCCAGAGGGGTGCCGATGAAGAACCCCTGGCCCAGGCTGATGCCCAGGTCGCGAATGATGCGCAGCTGCTCATCGTTTTCGATGCCCTCGGCGATCAGGGTGCCGCCCAGGGTTTCGCAAATGTTGGCGAGCGCCATCAGCGTTTTGGCCTTGTATGGCATGGAGGCGATGTCGGCGGTAAAAAACTTGTCGATCTTGACGAAGCGTGGCTGGATTTCCGCCCAGGCGCGGAGGCTCGAATGGCCGTCACCGAAATCATCGAGTGCGAAGGTGACACCGCGGGCGTGGAGGCGGGCAGTGATGCGTTTCAACTGCTCGACATCGGAAATGCGCTCGTGCTCGGTAATTTCGAAAATAAGCTTGCCGAGAGGCGCACCTTTCTGCTCAAGCCATGCGATCAGGGTTTTCATGCCCCACTGGCGGGCAACGTCGATCAATATGTTGCCGCTGACGTTGATGAAAACGTAGCCCGGCACCGGGTGTTTTCTGAGGTGGTCGAGAATCTGGGAAATGGCGGCAATTTCCAGCTGGCCACGCATGCGCAGCGTCGACGCCGCCTGAAACAGGGACGCGGGCGTATGCAGATCGGTGTCCACCGGGCCGCGAATCAGCGCCTCGTAACCCATCACGCTGCCCTTGCCGAGATTGGCAATGGGCTGGAAAACCGGACGCAAGCGATGGTCGTTGAGAATGCTTGCAAACAGGTTGGCTTCCTGAGGCGCCATATCGGATCGAAACCTGTGCGGCCCAGAGGCGCCTGCACTGGGGATAAACGGACGACGTCTGGGCGCTGCAGACTGACGCCGTTATAGTGAATTTCGGTGACATTTTTGTGGCAGGGGGGGGTAGTTGACAGTTTTCAGTTGACAGTTTTCAGGGGGGTGCCACGCTCAAACTGTGAACTGTGAACTGTGAACTGTGAACTGTGAACTGTGAACTGTGAACTGTCAGTGCGTAGGTTGGGCTGAGGAACGAAGCCCAACATCTGTGAGACATATCCACCTTGAAAACTGTTGGGCTTCGTTTCTCAGCCCAACCTACGGATCAATATCGAAGCGGTGCAGTTCCACGTTGCCGTTGTCGAGTGTCGCATACCAGCCGTAATCGCCCCAGTCGCCGAGAACGACGCGGCGTCCGGCGCCATGGTCGTGAATGGCGGGGCGGTGCGTGTGGCCGTGGATCAGCAGGTCGGCGCGAAAGCGTTTCATGACACGGGCGACGCTGGCTTCGTTGACATCCATGATGTTGCCGGCCTTGTTGCTGTTGGCCATGCGGCTGCGTGCACGCAGGCGGCGGGCAATGTCCTGGCGCTTGGCGAGAGAGCGATTTCTGAGCCACCACAGGAAGAGGCGGCTGCGCACCACGCGCCGGAAGCGCTGGTAGCTCTTGTCGTCGCTGCACAGGGTGTCGCCGTGGCACAGCAGTACACGCTGGTCGCCACTGTTCAGGACATGGTAATCAGTGAGCAGCGTCGCGCCACTTTCCCTGGCGAACCCCTGGCCGACGAGAAAATCCCGGTTGCCGTGCTGGAAGAAAACCCCGGTGCCGCTTTCGCCAAGGGTGCGCAAGGCCGCGACGATCTGGCGGGTATGGGGGTCGGGGTCGTCGTCGCCGACCCAGGCTTCGGTGAGGTCGCCGAGAATGTACAGGCGTTCGGCCTCGCGGGCCCGGGTTTGCAGGAAATGAAAAAACGCCCGGCTGATGTCCGGGCGTTCCGGGGAGAGGTGCAGATCCGATATGAACAGATCGGCCACGAGTCTTACTTGTCCGTGTAGGCGTCCGAGATGCTGACCCGCTCGATGACCACGGTCTCGACGGGCACGTCCTGGTGGAAGCCGCGGCTGCCGGTGGGCACGGCCTTGATCTTGTTGACGGTGTCCATGCCCTCGACCACCTCGCCGAAGACGGCGTAGCCCCAGCCCTGGGCATTCTTGCCGCTGTGATTGAGGAAGTCGTTGTCGGCGACATTGATGAAGAACTGGGAAGAAGCGGAGTGGGGGTCGCTGGTGCGCGCCATGGCCAGGGTGCCGGTGGCGTTGCCCAGGCCATTGTCGGCCTCGTTTTCGATGGCGGCGCGGCTACTTTTTTCCTTCATGTTTTCATCCATGCCGCCGCCCTGGATCATGAAGCCGTTGATGACGCGATGAAAGATCGTGCCCGCGTAGAAGTCGTCGCGGCAGTACTGAAGAAAGTTGGCCGCCGTTTTGGGGGCCTTGTCGAAATCGAGCTCGACGACGATGTCGCCATAGTTGGTATGTAATGTGATCATGATGCGTTCCTAGGTCAGTCGGCGACAATTGTAAGGATTTTGGCGGTCGATTTGAACGAAAACTTGGTTCGAGCAGCGGCTGGGCGGAGGTTCCTCCGTGCTGGCACGGCGGCTATAATGCCCCGTTCGACAGGCGCCGCCGCCGCGGCCCTTCCATTGGCAGGCATTCGAGTGGAGCTTACAGGATTTCGATGGACGCCGTTCAACAGCACAACTTCATTCAGCAGATCATTGCCAGGGATATCGAAACCGGCGTTGTCAGCAAGGTGGTGACCCGCTTTCCGCCGGAACCCAACGGCTACCTGCACATCGGCCACGCCAAGTCCATCTGTGTCAATTTCGGCCTGGCCAGGCAGTTTGGTGGCGAGTGCAATCTGCGCTTCGACGATACCAACCCCGAGAAGGAGAGCGAGGAGTTCGTGCGCGCCATCGAGGAGGACGTGCGCTGGCTGGGCTTCGAGTGGGATGGGCCGGTACGCTTTGCCTCGGATTACTTCGAGCAGCTCTATGAGTGGGCGCTTTATCTGATTCGCGAGGGCAAGGCCTACGTGTGCGAGCTCGATGCCGAACAGACCCGCGACTATCGCGGCACGCTCAAGGAGCCCGGGCGCAACAGCCCCTATCGGGACAGGCCGGTGCAGGAAAGTCTGGATCTGCTGGGCAAGATGCGTCGCGGTGAGGTGGAAGAGGGCAGAATGACCCTGCGCGCCAGGATCGACATGGCCTCGCCCAACATCAATCTGCGCGATCCGGTGCTGTACCGCGTCAAGCGCATGCCTCACCACCGCAGCGGCGACAAGTGGAACATCTACCCGTCCTACGATTACGCTCACGGCCAGGAAGACGCCATCGAGGGCATTTCCCACTCCATCTGCACCCTGGAATTCGAGGATCACCGGCCTCTGTACGAGTGGTTCATCGACAATCTGCCGGTGCCCAGCAAGCCGCGCCAGTTCGAGTTCGGCCGCCTCAACCTGAATTACACGGTGACCAGCAAGCGCAAGCTCAAGCAGTTGGTGGATGACAACCATGTGGATGGCTGGGACGATCCGCGCATGCCCACCATCTCCGGATTGCGTCGTCGCGGCGTCAGTGCGCGCGCGATCCGCAATTTCTGCGACAGTCTGGCCGTCGCGAAGACCGACGGCACGGTCGACATGGCACAGCTCGATCATTTCATTCGCGACGATCTCAACGACAATGCATCGCGCGCCATGTGCGTACTGCGCCCGCTGAAAGTCGTCATCAGCAACCTGGCGGAGGGTGCCGTGGAGCGCCTCAAGGCGCCTGGGCATCCAAACCGCGAGGATCTGCCGGAACGCACCCTGCCTTTCACGCGCGAGATCTACATCGACGTCGAGGACTTCAATGAGGACGCCACGCTGTCCCGCAAGAAGTTCAAGCGCCTGGTGCTCGGCGATTTCGTGCGTCTGCGCGCGGCCTACGTGATCCGCGCCGACGAGGTGGTCAGGGGCGAAAACGGGGAAATCGTTCAGGTCAATGCATCGCTGGTGCCCGGCACGCTCGGCGAAAATCCTCCGCAGGACATCAAGCCGCGTGGCGTGATTCACTGGGTTTCCGCCAGCGAGTGTGTGGATTGCGAGGTGCATCGCTACGATCGCCTGTTCAGCGAGGCGTTTCCCGAGGCGGGTGGGCGCCACTTTCTCGATAGCATCAATCCCGATTCGCGCAAGGTGTTGACCGGTTGCAAAGGTGAGATTGGCCTCGCGGCCGCGGATTTCGACACGCATTATCAGTTCGAGAGAGAAGGGTATTTCTTCCTGGATTCTCGCTATTCGGCGCCCGGCAAGCCGGTTTTCAACCAGACCATTGGCCTCAAGGACAACTGGTCCGACAAGGTTTAAGGAGCTGCCATGGCCTTGCAGATTTACAACACCCTGAAGCGGGCCAAGGAGCCCTTCGTGCCCCTGGAGCCGGGCAAGATCTCCATGTACGTGTGCGGCATCACCGTTTATGACTATGCCCATATCGGCCATGCGCGGGTGCTGGTGGGGTTCGACGTGATCGTGCGCTATCTGCGCTCGCGTGGCTGGGATGTCACCTACGTGCGCAACATCACCGATATCGACGACAAGATTCTCAATCGCGCCGCGGAAAACGGCGAGCCTTTTACGGATCTCACCACGCGCATGATCGCGGCGCAGCACGAGGACGAGCGCGCGCTGGGTGTTGCGTCGCCGGACATCGAGCCCCGCGCCACGGCGCATATCGACGATATCATCAGCATGGTGCAAACCCTGGTCGACAACCATTACGCCTACATGGCGGACAATAGTGATGTCTATTACCGGGTCAAGCGTTTCCCCGAATATGGCAAGCTCTCCGGCAAGAAGCCGGATGAGCTGCTGGCGGGGGCGCGGGTGGATGTCGGTGAGCTGAAAGAAGATCCGCGCGATTTCGCCCTGTGGAAGGCCGCGCCGGAAACCGAGACCGGCTGGGCGTCGCCCTGGGGCTGGGGGCGACCGGGCTGGCACATCGAATGTTCCGCCATGGCGACGTGCCACCTGGGCACTACCTTCGATATTCACGGCGGTGGCCCGGACCTGATCTTTCCCCACCATGAAAACGAGATAGCCCAGAGCGAGGCCGCAACCCACAAGCACTACGTTAATTACTGGATGCACGCCGGTGCGGTGCGGGTGAATGACGAGAAAATGTCGAAATCGCTCGGTAATTTTTTCACCATTCGCGAAGTACTCGAAAAGTATCACCCGGAAGTGGTGCGTTTTTTTCTGGTATCGAGCCACTACCGCAGCCCCATCAATTACTCCGAAGACAGTCTCATCGAGGCGAAAGCCGGTCTGGAGCGTCTCTACACCGCGCTGCGCGGGCTTGGGAATATCGCCGAGGCGGATGCGGCAGCGTTGGCGGGGAGCCCATTTTACGCGCGTTTCGTCGCTGCCATGGATGACGATTTCAACACCCGCGAGGCGCTGGCTGTGCTGTATGACCTGGCGCGGGAGCTCAACAATGCCCGCCGGCAGGACAACTCCGCCGAAGCGGCGACGCTTGCCGGGCAGATCAAGGCCATGGGTGCCGTGCTTGGCATCTGCCAGGTTGATCCCGAAGCCTATTTCCAGGGTTCGGGCTCTGCCACCGCGGCGGGGCTTTCCGGTTCCGAGATCGACGCGCTGATTGCCCAGCGTCTCGAGGCGCGCAAGAACCGGGACTTTGCCCTGTCGGATCGAATCAGGGACGAGCTCAAGGAGCAGGGCATCGCTCTCGAAGACAGCAAGGATGGCACGACCTGGAAAAGAGACTGAAGAGCTTTCAGTTCACAGTTCACAGTTCACAGGATGGGCGTGGCACCCCCCTGATAACTGTCAACTGAAAACTGTAAACTCACATGGTGCATCAATGATCGATAGAAGAACAACAGGCCTCGCAACCCCCTGGTTCCACGGCTGGAACATCGTCGCGGTGGCTTTCCTGGTCCAGGTTTTCGCCGTGGGTCTTTCCACCAGCGTTTACGGTGTTTACATCGATCCGATGGGGACGGACCTGGGCGCTTCGCGCTTCACCAGCACCCTGGGTTTTGCCCTGCTGATGGCGGGCCTGGGCGTGACGTCACCCATTGCCGGGCGATTGATCGAGAGAGGGTCGATTCGCAATCTGATCGTCATCGGCTTTATCGTGCTTGCCGCGAGCCTGCTGCTTCTTTCTCTGGCCAACCACATCTTTCAGGTGCTGATCATCTATGGCGTATTGATCGCCACAGGCGCCACTCTGGCGGGGGCGTTGCCGGCATCCACGCTGGTGACCAACTGGTTTTACTCGCTGCGTGGGCGGGCCCTGGGTATCAGCACCATCGGCGCTTCCGCGGGTGGTCTGCTGTTGCCACCGGTGGCGGCGCTGCTGATTGAGAACTTCGACTGGCGAGTGTCGTTTCAGGTGCTTGCCGTTGCCTGTTTGATCATTACGCTGCCGATCGTATGGCTGGTGGTGGCCAACCGCCCTGAAGACAAAGGTCTGCACGTCGATGGCGCCGCACAGCCCGTCGCCCCGACGCCAGGTGATGTCAGGGTGGAACCCGCTCTATCCATGATGGGGATTTTGCGCAGCCGGGCTTTCTGGGGGATTGCCCTCTGTGTCGGGCTGGGAAACAGCGTCACGTCGGGAGTGATGGTCAATATCGTGCCTCACGCCGCGGATATGGGACATTCACCCGTGCATGCGGCTTACCTCATTTCGGTGTTCACTGTCGGGCTGGTGGCAGGCAAGCTGCTCATCGGCGCAGCCAGTGACAGGTTTGGCCTGGGGATGCTGTGGCAAGTCTGCCTGACGATGACGGGCCTGGGCATCGTGTTCCTGATGTACAGCGCCAGCCTGCCGGCGCTGATTTTTGCATGCTGCCTGGCGGGCATCGGCTCTGGTGGCTATTACCCGCTGATGGGTATGTCGATTGCCAGCAGCTTCCCCATTGCATCCTTCAGCAAGGTCATGGGATTGGTGTTGCCGGTTCTGTATTTGCTCGCCGCGCCCGCGGCACCGCTGGCCGGACTGGTGTCCGATCTGACCGGCTCATACAGCAGTGCCATGTGGGCGGCACTGGCCCTTTTGCTGATAGCGGGTTTCATCATGCGTTTTGTTGGCGGCACCAGAATGGCGGCCAAGCCGTAAAAAACCAATGATCGTCGCTGCTGTGCGCAAGGTTGTGGGCGGGAGAAATTTTAGTAGAGCTATAAGCTTTGATCTCCAAGCCAAGCTCTGATAGAGCCCGGTTCTTGCGGTGCTCCATCTCAAACCGATCGCCTGAGTTCCCGCCCTCTAATCCAGGGGCGGGAATTTGGTGTAGGGATGATGGCCTTTCAGCAATTGGATGGTCTCCTTGATTGCGGATATCTCCTGCGGATTCGCACCGCCGTCTTCGGGTTGAGCCAGCCGCGATGTGATCTTTTCCTGTAATGCAAGCACTTGAGCCTCGTTTCCGTCGAGACGCCCTTGGGTGGCGTCCAGGTGACGAGCCAGTGTGCGGATCTGGTTTTGGACGTTCTCCAGTTCTGTCGCAGGTATGGCGTTGACCCCCATGCCGCCGTTGCCCTGCTGCAGCCCGTCGAATGATGTGTGCAAAGTCTGCAATTGACTCTTCGATGCGTTGATTTCACTTGCTAGTTGGTTATCCCTGGCTCGCAACACTTCCAAAGCTTCAGCATGGCTCGTCAGTTCCGTTTGCAGCTTGGCGAACTGGCTGCTGTCGCTGGAGGCTTTGTTGGCTGTCTGGCTGAGCCCCTCCTCGACGCGGCTCTGCACCTGTTGAATGCGTTTTTCCTGTGTCTGGACAGTTGCGAGCGATTGTTCGACCTTGGTATTCAACGCGGTGATTTGTTGCTTGAGGGTGTCGGTAGTTGCCGCCAATTGTGAGCTCTGGCTGTCGTCCTCCATCTTGCCCTGCACAGCCCGCAGGAGCTTGTCCTGCGTTTGTGTGGCGGCGACTGCCTGCTCCACTTTGGTGTTCAAGGCGGAGATTTGTTGTTTGAGGGCGTCCGTGTTTGCCGCCAATTGCGAGCTCTGGTTGTCATCCTCGATCTTGCCCTGCACAGTCTGCAGGAGCTTGTCCTGCATTTGTGTGGCGGCGACTGCCTGTTCCACTTTGGTGTTCAAGGCGGAGATTTGTTGTTTGAGGGCGTCCGTGTTTGCCGCCAATTGCGAGCTCTGGTTGTCGTTCTCCATCTTGCTCTGCACAGTCTGCAGGAGCTTGTCCTGCATTTGTGTGGCGGCGACTGCCTGCTCCACTTTGGTGTTCAAGGCGGAGATTTGTTGTTTGAGGGCGTCCGTGTTCGCCAGCAATTGCGAGCTTTGGTTGTCGTCCTCGATCTTGCTCTGCACAGCCCGCAGAAGCTCATCCTGCGCTTTTGTGGCAGCCGCTGTTTGCTCCAACCAGGTGTTCAATGAGGTGATTTTCTGATTGATCGCGTCCGTATTGCTGGCCAGTTGTTGCTGGCTGGCGAATGCCCGCTGGCTCTGGCGAGTTTCCGTGAGATATTTTTCGAGGGCGTCCAGCTTGTCCAGAGTGGTGTTCAATCCTGACATCAGGGTTGTCTCAATGGAGTCCAGATTATCGTTGTGAGTGGCGAAGATCCGGGATTTTTCTTCGAGCTGAGCGGTGAATTGCTTGCGCAGGTTGGTTTCGCTGTCGTTGAGCGCCTGGCGCCACTCCTGCTGCAAACTGCCAACTTGCTTGGTGAGCGCAGCGCGGTCCTGTTCCAGTTGTGTATTTCGCGTCGGTTGTTCGCTCAGGGCTTTTTCGATTGCTGCAATTTGCGCAGGGTACTTGTCGAAGGGCGCCGTGCGCTCCTGCAGTTGGCTGATGAATACGGTTTGGAGATGCTCGCTGCTTTGTGCCAGAGCGGCTTCCAGCTCCCCCCTCAGTGAGTCAAACCGGGAGGTCAGCTGTGTGCTGGATTCCTCGAGCGCGGCTTCGCTCTGTATTTTCTGATCGCTGATGGTTTTTTCGAGACTTGCAATGGTCTGAGATTGCTGTTCGAGGGATTTCGCGGCTGCATCGATGTCGGCGCTTGCTTGCTGGAGGCTGCGATCCACGGTGGAAAAGCGTTGCTCCAAAGTGGCGAGCTGCTGAGTAACCTCATCCACTCTGGACGCCTGGGTAGCGAAGATCTTGGTTTGGTCCTCGCTGAAAGTGGTTATCGCCTCTTTATGTACAAGACGCAGCTCGTCCTGGCTGGCGACGACTTCCTCCAGTGCCCCTTCCGTGGTAATGAGGCGTTCGAGCAGGCGACTGAGCTCGGCTTCAAGATCCGCTGCGACGGACTGATCCTCGGTACCTTGGGTCGTTGACGCAACGGCGATCTGCTGGCGCAAAGTATCGAGACCCGCGCTTTGACGCTCAAGACCTTGTTCGAGGGTGGTGATTCGTGCGCCGAGGGTTTCCACTGCTTCCAGGGTGCGCTCCGCCAATTTTTCCACGGCATCCTGCGAGGCGGGGCTATCTTGCAGTTCCTGAATGGCGCGAATTTTTTCCAGGTCGACTTGATCGAGCCCCGCCAGAATATTTTCCGCGCGGCTCAGGTTGCTTTGCTGCGCAGCGTATAGGCCACCGACGGCAGCGATGAGAACCGTGGCGAGAAGGGCAGGAAGAAATATGTTTTTGGGAAGCCTGAAGGACTTGATTGCCGGCGCGTGGGAGACGGGGTGCGCAGGCGTGGCACGGGCGGCCTTATGCCCCTGATTCCCCCGGCTGATCCTTTCTTCCGGTGTGGGAACGATAGGTTCCATGAGCGAGTTCCTTGACTTGATTCTATAATAGTGAACAAATCTTACCACCACTGCAGGGCTGTATCACGCTTTAGGGCCTGTTAACACTACTTGAATAGTTGTCGCTGGAGGCCATTTTTTCGATCAGCGAGGCGGAAGGAGAGAAATATAGTGGGCCTATATGAACGAGTGACAACGAAGCTGGGCGGAAAAATGGCCCCAGCCCTTCGGGTTGCGCCTGAAAAAGCGCCACTCCACGTTGCTCCTCGCTCATTTGGAATGACCAAACCACGTTCGTCGCGCCTTGATTGGCGCTTTTTCAGGCACAACGCTGACTATTCAAGTAGTGTTAACAGGCCCTAGCACAGTGAAATGGTTGATCCTGGCCTAATGGTGGGGGGAAGCCATATATAATAGGGCGGGCCCATGTTTTTGACCGGCGCTGAAATGGCCGGTCTGCTGAGAGCCCAGACGCATGTAAGATCAAGGAACAAGCGCCATGTGTAATATCACCAAGAAAAATATTGGAATCCTGTGGCTCTCCCTGCTGATGTTGATGGGTAGCGCGGGCCAGGCTCAGGAACTGCGTACACCGGAAGATGCGCTGGAATTCAGCAACCGGATCATCATGGACATCAGCCGGGTGCGGTTTGATGAGGCCTGGCGCAAAATGCGTGAGAACGCTTCAATCCCCGCGGATCGGATAGAGGCTTTCGCGCGTGAGTACGACAGCCACTTCGTGCGCACCATCCAGCACTTCGGGCCATCCGTCGGCGTGGAGTTGATCAGCCGGGACATGGCTGGAAAATCCATGCTGCGCGTGACTTACCTGGTTAAATATGAAGTGACCGGCGTGGCCTGGTTCATGTATTTTTACCGTCTCAACGACAGGTGGATGCTCAGCGAATTCAATTACGACATCAACAGCAATGCAGTATTTGCCGCCGCAGGACTGCGCGATGATAGTAGTAATAACGATCTTGTCTGGGCGGTGTGGCGCGATGAGATCGAGCAGCGGCTGACGGCGTTGGAGGCGAGACCCGTTGACGCAGTGCCGGCAGTGATGCCGGTATCCCAGCCCGTGGATGATGGGGCGCGGAGCACCTCTCAAGAGGGGGACAATTCCGGGATGGTCGAAGTTCTTGAAAACAGATTGCTGGACATCGAGAAAAGACTGGCGGCCAACGAACAGTACATGGGTGGTTTGGCTCAGGAGATCAAGGCGGTCGATGCTGCGCGGGAAGAGCCCGTCAAAGACATCGTCCTTGGAGGCGCGGAGGATCTTGTTCTCCAGATCGAGTGGATCAAGGCAACGCTGGCACTGCTGAGAAAGCATCACCCATATACCGAGTTCCCGGCGGAGCCCTGATTGCGGTGGCGCCGTACGGGGTATGGCGCCACGCGTAAAAAAAGCAATTGACTATCGGGAAATCCCTGTTAAAGTCGCAGTTCTGTGAAAGTCAGTCGTACTGACTGACTTTTGCCTTGCCAGGGGAGCGTGACCGCGCTCGCTGGTCATCTGCAGAGAGGTGTGCCTGCCAGCATGCCTGATGGGGTCGCAACCTTTTTGGCCCTGTGTTGCCCGCGCAATCCTGTGATGCACAGCGATCCTTTCTTCTCTTCCCTCGCGCAAAAACCCATTCGCAATCAACGAGGGAATGAACAGTGGAACTCATGTCCGGCGGCGATATTCTCATTCGCGCCCTTCACGACGCAGGCGCCGAGCACCTCTGGGGCTACCCCGGTGGCGCTGCACTGCATATTTACGATGCAATTTTCCGGCAGGACAAGGTCAGGCACGTTCTCGTGCGCCACGAACAGGCTGCGGTTCATGCAGCCGATGGCTTCGCGCGTGCCACCGGCAAGGTGGGTGTCGCGCTGGTGACTTCCGGCCCCGGCGCCACCAATGCCATCACCGGTATCGCCACGGCGTACATGGACTCCATCCCGCTGGTGGTGATTTCCGGGCAGGTCATCCAGGAGAAAATCGGTGAGGATGCCTTCCAGGAAACCGACATGATGGGCATCTCGCGCCCCATCGTGAAGCACAGCTTCATGGTCAAGCGTGCCGAGGATATTGCCGAAACCATTGCCAAGGCCTTCTACATTGCCGCTTCCGGACGCCCCGGGCCGGTGGTCGTCGATATCCCCAAGGATGTCACCGACCCCAATGTGAAGGTGCCCTACAAGTATCCCGAGAAGGTCAAGATCCGTTCCTATCAGCCCACGACCAAGGGCCACTCGGGCCAGATCAAGCGCGCCGTGAAGGAGCTGCTGGCCGCCCGGAAGCCCGTCATCTACAGCGGCGGTGGCGTGATCATGGCCGAGGCTTCCGGGCTTCTGACCAAGCTGGCGCGGATGCTCAACTATCCGGTTACCAACACCCTCATGGGGCTTGGCGCCTACCCGGGCAGCGACCGCCAGTTTCTCGGTATGCTCGGCATGCACGGTACCTTCGAGGCGAATACCGCGATGCATTACGCGGATTTGATTTTCGCGGTGGGCGCGCGCTTCGACGACAGGGTAACCAACACGCTTTCCAAGTTCTGTCCCGAGGCGACCATCATTCACATCGATATCGACCCGGCCGCCATTTCCAAGACGATTCCCGCCGATATTCCCATCGTGGGATCCTGCGACGCGGTTCTGAAGGACATCATCGAGCAGATCGAGGCGTCCGGCAAGAAGCCGGATCAGAAGGCGTTGGAGGTCTGGTGGCAACAGATCGACGAATGGCGTGCCCGCCACGGCCTGTATACGGCGCCGCGCTATGAGCCCAGCAATGGCGGGCTGATCAAGTCCCAGGACGTGATCAAGATGCTGCACAAGGTGACGGACGGCAAGGCCTATGTGTGCTCGGATGTCGGTCAGCATCAGATGTTTGCCGCCCAGTATTACCTGTTCGACAAGCCGCGGCAGTGGATCAATTCCGGTGGCCTCGGCACCATGGGCTTTGGCTTGCCAGCCGCCATGGGCGTGAAGATGGCGTTTCCCGAGGCCGATGTGGCGGTGGTCACGGGTGAGGGCAGTATCCAGATGTGTATTCAGGAGCTGTCGAGCTGTACCCAGCACCAGTTGCCGGTGAAGATCATCACCCTCAACAACCAGGCGCTGGGCATGGTCAAGCAGTGGCAGGATATGCAGTACGGCAGCCGTTACTCGCACATTCTCTACGAGGATTCCCTGCCGGACTTCATCAAGCTCGCCGAGGCCTATGGCCACCTCGGTATGCGGGTGACCAGCTTCGATGAGCTGGAAAGCAAGATGCGCGAGTGCTTTGCCCTCAAGGATCGCACGGTGTTCATGGACATCTATGTCGATCCCGGCGAACACGTGTATCCCATGCAGGTGGCACCCAATGGTGCCATGAAAGATATGTGGCTCAGCAAAACGGAGCGCACCTGATGAGACGTATTATTTCAATTCTCATGGAAAACGAACCCGGCGCTTTGTCGCGGGTAGTCGGACTGTTCGCCCAGAGAGGGTACAATATCGACACCTTGACGGTGGCGCCGACAGAAGATCAAACCCTTTCGCGGTTGACGCTGACGACCCACGGCGACGAGAAGATCATCGAGCAAATTACCAAGCAGCTCAACAAGTTGATTGATGTTGTTAAGGTAATTGATCTTTCGGAAGGAACCCATATCGAACGCGAGCTGATGTTGCTCAAGGTGAGAGCGGGCGGCGCCCAGCGCGCCGAGGTGAAGCGCACCGTCGATATTTTCCGCGGTCAGATCGTGGACGTGAACCCCGCCGGCTATACCGTGCAGGTGACGGGCCACAGCAGCAAGCTCGATGCCTTCATCGCGGCGCTGCCGGAGGCCGACATCATCGAGGTTGCGCGCACCGGAGTCTCCGGTCTGTCGCGCGGTGAGAAGGCGCTTCGCCTGTAAACCAAACACAACAAGGCCTGCCTGGTGCAGGCGCCAGAAACTTTTACTGACCCTTTGAACAGGTGATTTATCATGCAAGTGTTTTACGACAAAGACTGCGACATCTCCATCATCCGCGGCAAGAAAGTCTCCATCATCGGTTACGGTTCGCAGGGCCACGCCCATGCCTGTAACCTCAAGGATTCCGGTGTCGATGTCACGGTTGGCCTGCGTCCCGGTTCTGCCTCCGTCGCCAAGGCCGAGGCCCACGGCCTGACCGTCAAATCCGTGCCCGAGGCGGTTGCCGGCGCTGATCTGGTGATGATCCTGACGCCCGACGAATTCCAGGGCAAGCTGTATCGCGAAGAGATCGAGCCCAACATCAAGCAGGGCGCTGCGCTGGCGTTCGCCCACGGTTTTTCCATTCACTACAACCAGGTGCAGCCCCGCGCCGACCTGGACGTGATCATGATCGCCCCCAAGGCGCCTGGCCACACCGTGCGCAACGAGTTCGTCAAGGGCGGCGGCATTCCCGATCTGGTGTGCGTTCACCAGGATGCCAGCGGTACGGCGAAAGCCACCGCGCTGTCCTACGCCAGCGCAATCGGCGGCGGCCGTTCCGGCATCATCGAAACCACCTTCAAGGATGAGACCGAAACCGACCTGTTCGGCGAGCAGGCGGTGCTCTGCGGTGGCGCCGTCGAACTGGTCAAGGCCGGTTTCGAAACCCTGGTGGAAGCGGGTTATGCCCCGGAAATGGCGTATTTCGAGTGTCTCCACGAGCTCAAGCTGATCGTCGACCTGATGTACGAGGGCGGCATCGCCAACATGAACTACTCCATCTCCAACAACGCGGAGTACGGCGAGTATGTCACCGGCCCCGAGGTGATCAACGAGGAATCCCGCAAGGCCATGCGCAACGCCCTCAAGCGCATCCAGAACGGTGAATACGCCAAGATGTTCATTACCGAGGGCGCGGCCAACTATCCCTCCATGACGGCCTATCGCCGCAACAACGCTGCACACCCCATCGAGCAGGTGGGCGAACAGCTGCGTGGCATGATGCCCTGGATCGCTGCCAACAAGCTGGTGGACAAGAGCAAGAACTGATGTTGGTTGGTCTGACGTCGAACGTCTGACGTCGGACGCCAGGAAGCGGTGGCCCAGGCCGCCGCTTTTTTTGTTGGGGGGTGTAAACTTGGGGTTGGTTGGCAGTTTCCAGTTGCGCAGCAGTGGGGAATCTAGGCTACAGACGAGAGTGAGCTGTAAGCCATAAGCTTTAAGCAGGAGCACGGAAAGAGCTGAGTCCTGCCAGAGTTCAACTTAGAGCTTACAGCTTATAGCTCAACAACAACCCGTAGCCCGAATTTCTGACTTGCGTGCAACGGTTGTCAGTCAACAGTTGTCAGTATTCAGCACGGCAACTCAGTTCTTCTCCTCCCTGACAACTGTAAACTGTGAACTGTCAACTAAAAAACAGCGAGTTTATGACCGACATCGAGCAAAACGACTTATGACCGATACCGAGCAAAACGACACGAACCAACAGGATCCAGCGGTCAGGCGCAGAGGAATCTATCTGCTTCCCAACCTGCTTACCACCGGGGCGATGTTCGGCGGCTTCTACGCCATACTGGCCGCCATGAATGGCAATTTCCAGGGTGCGGCCATCGCTATTTTCGTCGCCATGTTCTTCGACGGGCTCGACGGTCAGGTGGCGCGCCTCACCAATACGCAAAGCGCGTTCGGGGTTCAGTACGACAGCCTGTCCGACATGGTGTCTTTCGGTGTTGCGCCGGCGGTGGTGGCATTCAGCTGGATGTTGCACAGCCTCGGCAAGCTGGGCTGGGCGGCCGCTTTCATCTATGCATCCTGTGCGGCGTTGCGCCTGGCGCGCTTCAATACCCAGGTCGGCGTGGTGGACAAGCGCTTCTTCATCGGTTTGGCCAGCCCCGCCGCGGCGGCGCTGGTCGCCGGGCTGGTGTGGAACGGTCACGATGTCGATGTATCGCCGGGAACTGCCTTGCTGGCAGCGGTGATGACATCCGTTGCCGGCCTGTTGATGGTCAGCAACCTGCGCTACAAAAGCCTCAAGGGCATCAACCTCAAGGGCCGGGTGCCGTTCATGGCCATTCTGGCGGTGGTGATGGTGGTGGTGGTGATCTCCACGGCCCCGGCTGCCGTGCTGCTGTTGCTCGCCATGACCTACGCCCTGTCCGCGCCGGTGTTCTGGGTGATTCGCAAGTTGCGCAAGCGCCAGCGCCGGCGCGAGGCGGTCGAGACCTACGTGAGACAGGCAAAGGCCGAAACGGATGCCGGACAGTCCGATGCCAGTGACGGATAGCGTGCACCGATAATAGAATCTGGTTTGTATTACTCCTCTTCAGGGGGAAGGATTTTCTACTCCGGCGTTTGTCGGAGTCACAGGAGTCAGCCAATGAGCAAAGAGCGTTTGATCATTTTCGATACCACCTTGCGCGACGGGGAGCAGAGCCCCGGCGCTTCCATGACCAAGGAAGAGAAGGTGCGCATCGCGCGCGTGCTGGAAAAGCTTCGCGTCGACGTCATCGAAGCCGGTTTCGCCATTTCCAGCCCCGGTGATTTCGAGGCGGTGAAGGCGATTGCCGAAACCATCAAGGAAAGCACGGTGTGCAGCCTGGCGCGCGCCGTTCACGCGGACATCGAAAGGGCCGCGCAGGCGTTGAAGCCCGCGGCATCGGCACGCATCCATACTTTCATTGCCACGTCGCCGATTCACATGGAATACAAACTGCAGATGAGCCCGGAACAGGTGCTCGAGCAGGCGGTGGATGCGGTGAAACTGGCGCGCAATTTTGTCGACGACGTCGAGTTCTCGCTCGAGGATGGCAGCCGCTCCGAATTCGATTTCATGTGCCGCATCATCGAGGCGGTAATTGACGCGGGTGCGCGCACCATCAATATCCCGGATACCGTTGGCTACGGCGAGCCCGAGGAATACGGTCGCATGATCGGGCGGGTCATCGAAAACGTACCCAATGCCGACAAGGCCATTTTTTCCGTGCACTGCCACAACGATCTCGGCCTTGCCGTCGCCAATTCGCTGTCGGCGGTGCTGCACGGCGCGCGCCAGGTGGAATGCACCATCAATGGTCTCGGCGAGCGGGCCGGCAATGCCTCCCTCGAGGAAATCGTGATGGCGGTGCGCACCCGCAAGGATCGCTATCCGGTGGACACCCGTATCGACACCACCCAGATTCTCGCGGCCTCGCGTCTGGTGTCCAGTATCACCGGCTTTCCCGTTCAGCCCAACAAGGCGATCGTGGGCGCCAACGCGTTCGCCCACGAGTCGGGCATCCACCAGGACGGCGTGCTCAAATATCGCGAAACCTACGAAATCATGCGCGCCCAGGACGTGGGCTGGGGTACCAACCGCCTGGTATTGGGCAAGCTTTCCGGGCGCGCGGCGTTCGCGAGCCGCTTGCAGGAGCTCGGCATCAGCTTCGACAGCAAGGAAGAAATGAGCAGGGCCTTCGCCCGTTTCAAGGAATTGGCCGACAAGAAACGGGAAATTTACGACGAGGATCTGCAGGCGCTGGTCAGCGAGGTGCAGATGGGCGAGGACCAGGAAAAATACAGCCTGATAGCCATGGAGGTGGTGTCCAGAACCGGCCGCGCGCCGCGCGCCGACCTCAGCCTGCGCATCGACGGCGGTGACCACGATACGGGCGCCGATGGCGATGGCCCGGTGGATGCCATTTTCAAGGCGATCGAGAAACTGGCGAGAAGCGGCGCCAACCTGCAACTCTACTCCGTCAACGCGGTGACCGAAGGCACCGAGGCCCAGGGTGAGGTCACCGTGCGTCTCGAGAAGGGTGGTCGTATCGTCAACGGCCAGGGCGCGGATACCGACGTGCTGGCAGCGAGTGCCAAAGCCTATCTCCACGCGCTCAACTTGCTGGCCAGCCCCAATCGCCTGCATCCGCAACTGGAAGGCGTGTGATCAACATCGAATCGCGCCGCGCCTGGTACCTCGCTGCGCTGGGTGTCGTGCGCTATGCCCTCAAGGATGGGCCTGTTTCTCTTGCCGATGCGCCTGCGCAAGAGGAACAGGCGGCGCCTGAACGCCAGTCCGATCAGAGAACACTGGCGGCAGCGGACAGGGCGGACAGCATGGCCGCCGTGCGCCAGGCTCTTGTCGACAAGACACCAGAACCTGCAGTGCCTCCGCCTGCCGTGCCTGCCGCCGCGCCGGCTGCGGAGGAGGTGCTGGCATTTCGCCTCGCGTTCTGGCAACCCGCGCCGCAGGTGGTGGTATTGAGCGCGATGCCACCGGGTGTCCGGGTGAGCGCATCGCAGCAGGACATGCTGGCCAACCTGTTGCGCGCCATTCACAGCCTTCCGGGCGGCGGGCTTGCCGCGGCAGAGCTGATCGACTGGCCGCCGCGAGTAGGCGCGCCTGCGGGGCTCGATGGCGCCAGGCAATTGCTCGATGTTTTTCTGGAAGTGAAGGCCAAGCTCCAGCCCTTCACTACAGCCTTGTTGATGGGCGAGATTCCGGCGCGGCTGATCGCGGGGCGTGGCGCGCAACCCGGTGAGCGCCTGACATTGCATACCGGCGCGGAGGGCATCGTGACCCACTCGCTGCACGATATGGAGAAGGCGCCCGCGCTCAAGCGAGAAACCTGGGAGGCCATACGCCACCTCGCAGGTGGAGGCAATGGCTGAGCCGCGGATACGTCGGGCAGCGCGGGAAGACGCCGAGACGCTTGCCGCACTCGAAGCGCGCGCCGCTGCCTTTCCGTGGAGTGACAGGCAATACCGCGCCAGCCTGGCCGACCATCGATGCTGGGTCGTCGAACTGGACGGGGCTGTGGTCGGCTGTTTGATCTATTCCGCGGTGCTCGACGAAGTGGAACTTCTCAACCTGGTGGTCGATCCCGCGCAGCAGGGGCGTGGTTTGGGGCGCACCCTGATGGGCGTGCTGCTCGATAATAATCGCGCCTCGGCGCAGAAGATCTTTCTCGAAGTGAGATTGAGCAACGCGTCTGCCATTCATCTCTATGAAAGCCTGGGTTTTCGCGAATGCGGTCGGCGCAAGAACTACTACCCCGCACTGGACGGTGCTCGGGAAGATGCCCTGGTCATGGAATATCGCTATGAGTGACCGCATCCCCGTCGGCATCAGCAGTTGTCTGTTGGGCAATACCGTGCGCTACGATGGCGGTCATTGTCGCGACCCGTACATCAATGAAATCCTGACAGAGTATTTCGACTTCCATCCGTTCTGCCCCGAAGTGGCGATCGGCCTCGGCGTGCCGCGGCCGCCGATAAGGTTGGTGGCGAGCAGTTCCGGGCTGCGCGTGCTGGGTGTGGATGATCCCGGGCTCGATGTCGGCGCACCTTTGCAACGCTATGCGCAAGAGCAGTTGACCAGCGTGCGGCGGTTGCACGGCTTTATTTTCAAGAAAAACTCTCCCAGCTGCGGCATGGCGGTGAACGTTCACGATCCGGCAGGCACGCTGGTGCGGCAGGCGCCGGGTGTCTTTGCCGCCGCTGTGATGCAAGCCTTTCCGCAACTGCCGACCGTGGAGGAGGGGCACCTCGCTGATCCTGTCGTGCGTGAGCGCTTCATCGAGTGCGTGCTCACCCATCGCCATTGGCACACAGCGGTTGCGTCCCGCCTCAGTATGGCGGGATTGCGTGATTTTCATCACCATCTGGAAGCGACCCTGATGCGCCGCGACCCGGTCAGAGCGCGGGAGTTGGCGGCGCTCGTCGCAGGGTTGTGCGGCGACGATCTTGCCCAGGCCGCGGCGGCATATTTTGCCCAGGCGATGGCGCTGCTGCGCAAGACAGGGTTGGAGCGGATGTCTCGCGGCGCAAATACTTTCAAATCTTGTTGATATTCGTCAGAACAGGAACCGGATAATCTGTTATAAACTGGCGTTGACGTAAGGGACTGCAATATGAAGAAAGGCCAATTATTTTCCCTGCCCTGGACCCTGGTGGCGCTGGATGTCGTCGGCGCCGTGCTGGCGGCGCGCGGCATTTATCTCTATGTCAGCGAATCGCGCGGCACTTTTCATATCCTTGCCGGGCTTCTGCTGATGTTGCCGCTGGTGCTGCATCTCATCAATCCGGGCCCCAGGGCGGGCGGCCCCCAACAGGAATAGCGTGAATGGAAGACTTTCAGATACTGTATTGGCACTGGCTGATTCTGGGCATTGCGCTGGTGATCGCAGAGATATTTCTGGTCAGCTTCACCGCGCTCTGGTTCGGCCTCGGTGCCGTTGCCGTCGGCATCCTCGCCGCCGTGTTTCCCCTCTCCATCCAGATGCAGCTTCTTTTGTGGATTCTGATTTCCGGCGCGCTGGCGGTTTTCTGGTTCCATTATTTCCGCCCGCGCATGACCGACAAGACCAAGGCCGGTATCGCCCGTGAAGCGGCCGTTGGCGAAGCCGGTACCGTCGTGCGTCTGCCGAGAGAGCAGGGCCGCGGTCGTGTGCGCTTCACCACCCCGGTGCTGGGTGATGACGAATGGGAATTCATTTGTGAGCAGCCCGTCGAGCTTGGCGACAGGGTGTACATCAAGGACTTTTCGGGCAATAGCCTGATCGTGATCAAACTCTGAGGAGAATCGAAATGGAACTTTACGTGCTGCTGGCGTTGCTGCTTCTGGTGGTCATCACGCTGGCCAAGGGGGTGCGGCTGGTTCCGCAGGGGAGCAAATGGGTGGTGCAGCGCCTGGGCAAATACGATCGCACCATGCCACCGGGCCTCAATTTCACCATTCCCTACATCGAAACCGTGGCCTACAAGGTGACCACCAAGGACATCGTGCTCGATATCCCCTCCCAGGAAGTGATCACCCGCGACAACGCGGTCATCGTCGCCAATGCCGTGACCTATATCAACATTCTGTCGCCGGAGAAAGCCGTCTACGGTATCGATAGCTACGAGCTGGCCATCCAGACACTGGTTCAAACCGCGCTGCGTTCCATCGTCGGCGAGATGGATCTCGACGACGCGCTGTCCTCGCGGGACCATATCAAGGCCAAGTTGAAGACCGAGATTTCCGACGACATTGCCGACTGGGGCATCACCCTCAAGACGGTGGAAATCCAGGATATCAACCCCTCGCAAACCATGCAGCGGGCGATGGAAGAACAGGCGGCGGCGGAGCGCCAGCGCCGCGCCACGGTGACACGCGCCGATGGCGAAAAGCAGGCGGCGATTCTCGAAGCCGAGGGGCGCCTCGAGGCCTCGCGCCGCGATGCCGAGGCCAAGGTGGTGCTGGCGGAAGCCACCCAGCAGGCCATCGAGAAAGTCACCGAGGCGATCCAGGGCCAGGAACTGCCCGCCGTCTATCTGCTCGGCGAGCGCTACGTGGATGCCATCAGGGACATGTCGAAGTCCGGCAATGCCAAAATCGTCGTGCTGCCCGCGGATTTGCCCAACGCAATCAAGGGCATCATGAATCGCTCTTGATTGCGCGGTGAGCACGACAGAGGCGAACACTCGCGCTGTCATCGCGGCGCTGATACAGGAAGAGGCTCTGCCAAAGGATTTTGCCGGCCCCGCGTTGAGGTTTCTGGCGCCTTTGGCCGACCAACTGGCGCAGCGCCATCAGGAAACCGACAAAACCCTGGTGGTCGGCATCAGCGGCGCCCAGGGAACCGGCAAGAGCACGCTGGCCAAGTGCCTGGCACGCCTTCTCGATGCGCGCCAGGGGCTGCGCGCACTGTGCCTTTCTCTCGACGATTTCTATCTCACCAAAACCCGGCGCCAGCATCTGGCACAACACAGTCACCCCATGCTTGCGGTGCGCGGTGTGCCCGGCACGCACGATGTAGCACTTGCTGTGGAGATTTTGCAGCGGTTGTGCGAGGCGGGGGCGACGACGCTGACCGCCATCCCCACCTTCGACAAGGCCGTGGATGACCGTTTGCCGGCGCAACGGTGGCCCTGTTTTCGAGGTCGCCCCGACGTTGTTCTCTTCGAAGGCTGGTGTGTCGGGGCCAGAGCCGTTGCCGACACCGAGTTGGTCGTTCCCTGCAATGATCTTGAGCGGGAGCGGGATGCCCAGGGGCGTTGGCGCCACTACGTGAACAGCCAGTTACGCGACATTTATCCCGCACTCTTTGCGGCGATCGAGGTGTTGCTGTTGTTGCAGGCACCGGACTGGGATGCGGTCTACCGCTGGCGGCTATTGCAGGAAGACAAGCTGCGGCATCGCTGCGCAGAGGAGGGAAGAGACAGTCATGGCGTCATGGACGCGGCCCAGATCGCACGCTTCATTCAGTATTACGAGCGTGTCACCCGGCAATGCCTGAGAGACTTGCCGGCGGTGGCGGATTATCTGCTTCCTCTCGATGAAGACCACCGCATTCTCGGCATGCACGCCCGTTGCACTACGAAATGAGTGCGCTGAGCAACCACAAACCCAGCAACAGCCAGATGACACCCGCGATGAAGCGGCGCCGTATGACTGCCTTCACGCCCAGGTAGAGCAGGCACAGGCCGAGAATCACCGCGGCAATACTGAGCACGCCACTGTCGACGCCGAGCGCGCGTGAAAACCCTTCGAAAAAAGCCGTACTGGCTCCCGCCAATGTATTGAATACCCAACTCAGGGCATCGACGATCCAGCGCACCACGGCGCCCAGGGCTTCGCCCAGCCATTCGGCGGGGTTGGAGGATATCAGCATTCTGAAGGTCCCAAGGTCACAAGCAGGGCGCTAGCTTCGAGCCTTGCAAGGGAATCGTCAAGGGGAGTGGCTCGGGTTGCGTGGTCGTGACGCCAGTTTTGCCACGGAATCATATGGATGGACTATCATCCCCATAGGTGTTGACTATGATCGCGGCGTCGTTATCGCGCTCCCCACGAAGGGCACAGCCATGAAGCAGATACAGGCGGATCTTTGGCAGACCGGTACCGAGAGCCCTTTTCCGGGCTTGACCACTCACGCGTACCTGTTGCATCGCGAAGCTGGCAATGTGTTGTTTTATAACACCAGCCTGGTGGAAGACATCGAAGCGATGTCCGGGCTTGGTGGTGTGGCCTGGCAGTTGCTCAGCCACCGTGACGAGCTGGGCAGTTCCCTGCAAGGGATCCGAACGCGCTACGGAGCGCGCCTCGGTGGCCATGTGGCCGAGCGACAAGACTTCGCGCACTATCTGGTGCCGGACCTTCTTTTCGAACGGCGAGAGATGATCGTCGACGGCATAGAAGTCATTCCCGTGCCCGGCCATTCGCCCGGCAGTGTCTGTTTCGTGGTGACTTCGATCACTGGCCTGCGCTATCTGTTTACCGGCGACACCCTGTTTCTGGGCGGCAATGGCCTCTGGCGAGCGGGCTTCATCCCCGGCCACAACTCGGAAGAGGATCGCCAGCAGATTGCAGAAAGTCTGCAATTGCTTGTCGATCTCGCGCCCGATCTGGTAATCGGCAGTGCTTTCGCGACAGCGCCCGGCTGGCAGAAGATCTGTGCCGCGGATTGGCCCGCGATGGTTGCCCAGGCGCGGAAAGCCTTGTTGGCAGGGGGCTGAAGTGGCAGTGCCAGGTTTAGGGTCTATGTCAAGCCGCTGCGTTGCGCGCGGTTGTAGGCCACGGAAGACCACAGGGAGAGACCGATGAAGGTCACCCCGATCAGGCCGGTCACCAGTTCCGGAACGTGGTAGCTGATGCTCACCAGCATGATCACCGCCAGCGCGCCGATACCGTAATGGGCGCCGTGCTCCAGATACACGTATGCATCCAGTGTTCCGCGGTGGACGAGATAGACCGTCAGCGAGCGCACGAACATGGCGCCCACCATCAAACCCAGCATGATGATCACCACGTCCTTGGTGATGGCGAAGGCGCCGATGACGCCATCGAAAGAAAACGAGGCATCCAGTACCTCGAGATACAGAAAACCGGCGAGACCCGAGCGTTTGGCAGTATCGGCGGCGGCCTTGCCCATGGCCTTGTCTTCGAAAAGCACGTCCAGGCTGCTCACTCCCAGATACAGCATGATCCCGGCGATGCCCGAGACCAGGATGGTGAGGCGCTCGCTGTCGCTGATGGGAAGCAGAGATTGAACCGCGTACAACACCAGCAGGGCGACGAACGCGGACACTGAGTCCAGCTTGCCGAGTGCTGCGAGCTTCACTTCGATGGGATTGAGCCAATGGCGCTCCTTCTCCTGGTCGAGAACGAAATTGAGGAAGACCAGCAGCAGGAACATACCGCCAAAGGCGGCGATACTGGCGTGAGCATCCGTCAGATGCCGTGCGTATTCCGTGGGGTCTTGAAGCGCCATCCGCATGACCTCGACCACGCCCAGCCCGGTCGCGATCTTGACGATCACGATGGGAAACAGAAAGCGCATACCGAAGACCGCGATCAGGATTCCCACGGTGAGGAACAGCTGGCGCCACTTCTCGTCCATGTCCTTGAGCACGGAGGCATTGACCACAGCGTTGTCGAAGGAGAGGCTGACTTCGAGAATGCCGAGAATGGTGACAATGGCCAGCGCGGAAAACAGCCCCATGGGGGAAATCACACCCCAATAACCCGCCGCCGCCAGGCAGACGACGGTCACGATGATGGAATAACGAAAGTCTTTCATGTCCCGGTCCTTGTTGATGATGAGACTGCGATCCGCGGATAGCGCTGCTATTCCCGGGGCGCAAGAAAAGTCGTCGAGAAAGTCCGGGTAATGAGGTGCCCGGCAAAGGTGGGATATGCTAATTCACGGAGCGTATTTTGGCGAGTGGAATGAGGCCCGTGGTGTGAGGTCCGCCGCGCCGCTGGGGCGCGAAGGTGCCGCTTTATCGCACAAGATGAGGGCTTTCCTTGAATTCCGAGATGGTCAGGCCGGTCGACTGCTTGAATGCTCTTCGAAGACTTGTGGTGTTGAGAAAGCCGAGTTTGTAGGCGATTTCGTCCGTGCTCAGGGACGTGGTGGACAGATATGTCTGCGCCGTCTCGATCTTGACCTCCATAAGAAGTTTCTGATAGCTGGTGTTCTCTGCGACGAGGCTTCTGGAAAAGGTTCTGCGGGTCATATGCAACTCGGCGGCCATTTCATCGAGTGACAGCACCACAGGTAAGAGCTCCTTGATCTTGAAGCGCACCTTCTCGGAAAAGGTGGTGTGCCTGTAAACCACATTGGCGATCTTGTCCAGATACTCCAGGCAGACCTCGAGGGTTTCCGAGTCCGCGCCGTTGAACGGCTTGCTCGTGAAATCGCTGTGGTGATCGATGACATATGTGATCTTTCCGCTTCCGAACACGACCTTGCAATTGAGAAGGTTTTGATAAAGGTAGGCGTGCGGTGGCGCGGGATAGGTGGTGGTAAAAAGCCGGGTATTTATTTCGCAATTATTGAAGCGGCGAAAAAGTGCCACATCGATATTGATCTTTTCTTCGATAAAAAACTGAAGAAGATGGGGTGCCAGTTTTATCCGTGGAATGAACTCGAAGGTGATGGAGGTTTCATCGCGGTACTCTGACGCGGAAAAGAAGGTGCCGAAAAACAGCCAATTATATTTTTGCCAGATTGGATAAGCGTGGGCAACGTTGTCGCATGCACAGACCGCATGGCCAAGTATTCCCAGATCGGCTATGCGTATTTCCTTGCCAAGGTTGAAGGCCAATTCCTGTGATTTGGTAAGTTTCAGCATGTTGGAAACGGCGCGCATGTAGAGCGGCACCGGCACCAGGGCAAATCGATCTTCCAGCAGGGTTGGTTCCAACCCCGTTCCTGCAAGCACTTCCCGAGGGGAGAAGCCAAACTTCTCCATGCAGCGAAGATAGAACCGGAGTTTCGTGGGGCGCAGCTTGGTAAAGGCTTCCTCTTTCATGGCATTCACTGAGAGAAAAGGATAATGACTACGGAACCCTATGGCTCCCATTCTTGGTTTGGTACTTTTTCTGTTGGTAAAAATGGTAACACAAATGGTTCTGATCGGTCACATACAGGTCTGCCGAAATGTCCGATCATGTAGCTCAGGCAGTTGGCTGAGAGTGCTCGAGATGAAGCTCGAAGTGATCGACAGGCTCAAGAATAAGATTGATATGGAGTTCGATCGGAACAGCAAGCAGATACCGGCGGACTATGCATCCCTGACCCGGATGCCCGTGTCCCGCTACACAAGTCCGGCGTTCTACGAACTTGAACAGCAGTTCCTGTGGAAGAGAAGTTGGTTGCTCGTCGGCGGCGTGAACGAAATCCCGAGCAGGGGCGATTATCTCGTATGGCGAAAACTTGGCGTTCCCGTGATTGTGGTGCGCGGCCAGGATGACCAGGTTCGTGCTTTTTACAATGTGTGCAGGCATCGGGGCGGCACCCTGGTGGACAGTGACAAGGGAAACGCCAGGTCATTCAGCTGCAAGTTCCACGGCTGGAATTACAGCCTCGACGGCGACTTGCGTCATGTGCCCGATGAACACGATTTCCCTTGCCTCGACAAGGCGGCATCGGGCCTCGTCAGCCTTCGCTGTGAGCTGCTGGGCAATCTGATCTTTGTCAATGGCGACAGGAATGCGGTTTCCCTCATCGAACACCTGGGCCCGATGGTCGCCGAGCTGGAAGATTTCGAGCTGGAAAAAAGGCACGTTTATTACCGTGTGCCCTTTGAAATCAATTGCAACTGGAAGGTCGCTCTCGATGCCTTTCAGGAAAGTTATCACGCGCCCTACGTACATCCTCAAACGGTCAGTCCGGCGATGGATGCCAATGGCACCTACATTTCCCTGTGGCCCAACGGCCATTCGCGGATGTTGACGCCTTATCGCCACGACAGGCTGATAGGCACGGCGTACAGCGCCGTTGGCGATGATCCCCGCCACGAACTGAGCCGTTATGCAAACCGTAGTCACGCTATCTTTCCCAACATCGTGACAACGGCGTCGGAATTCCAGTTTCCCTTTCTGCAGGTCTGGCCGAAGGGGCTCGCCAAGACACAAATCGAGTATGTATTTACGGCATACCCTGAGCATGCAGACCCCGATTCGGCGGAAAACGTCGAGATGTTCGAGGCGTTCAAGATAGTGGCCGGTGAAGATATGCTGAATATGGAAAATATCCAACTGGCTCTCGAGAGCGGCGTCATTGAGCACCTGCAGATCGGCTACCAGGAAAGAAAGATTCAGAGCATGAACGAATATCTCGACGATGTCATCGGCTGGCAAAACATACCTGTCGAGATGCGGGCGCAGCGGGTGATCGACGGACGATTCGACGCCCCGGATTGAAGCTGGGGCCAGCGCGACCTGTAAGCCGATAATGCTTCAAACAGGCGCATTGACAAAGCTGGGTTTGCCAGTGTTCAACGCAGGGCTTATAGCGCAACTACTACAATAATCAGGAAATGTTATTACAATAATCAGGAAATGTTATGACAGAAATAGAAAGATTGTGTGCAATAGAATCCATCAGGGCCAGCAAGGCCAGATACGTCTATGGCGCCGACAATAAGGATTGGGAGATATTTGGCAGCGCGTTCACTGTCGATGCCGTCTGGGATTTGAGTGGATTCCCTATCGCCAGGCTTCCGGGAAGCGATGAATGGAACAGCGAAGGAAGCAGCTTCGATCTGGACTTTCTTCAGCAGGTGTCGGATATGGGCGGGTGGCCTCATGTCGGCCGCAGCAAAATCATGTCCGGCGCCAGTGAAGCCACCCGGGAAGTCGTTTCATCCTTTCACGCGCTGTTCAACCCGGAAGTCAGCTTCACCTCTGATGTCACTGCGGACGTGGTGTGGCCGTTCGAGGAGAAAATATATTTTTCCGAAAACTCGCCTGTCAGATACATGAATGGCTGCGGTTACTACCTGGAAATCTACCAGCGGGAAGGCTCGCAGTGGTTGATCAAACAGGCAAAGATAAAGCCGATGCTGGTTACCATTTCCTGACGTTGCTGTAGCAGGGTGTGTCATGTCAGTTTTTCATAGCAAGATCAGCTTGATGGGGTCTGCCGCTGCGGTGGGATTTCACATGTTGATGGAAAAAACCTTCCAGACGGGCTCGCAACGGGAGTCGAGCATTCCCGCCGGATTCTCGGAAATGACCACACAGTGGTTATCAACGGTGCTTTGCAAGAATGTCGAAGGTGCTGAAGTTCTGTCCTTCAGGCTCGACAAGCCAAGCAACGGCACCACATCGAGAGCCCTGGTTCATCTGACTTACAACGAGGAAGGCACGTCGGCAGGCTTGCCAACGCGAGTCTTTGCCAAGTCAACGGTACGCTTCACTGAACGGCTCACCGCAAGATTCACACTCGCGCCAGTGATGGAGAGTATTTTCTTCAATCATATTCAGAGTGAACTTGCGGATCTCGAAACCACGGAGGCCTACTTCAGTGGCTATGAGCTGCCGTCCTGTCGTTCGATGATCCTGATGAAGTATCTGGAGCATTGTTCGTACACCAACCCGACCAGTTACATTTCTCTGGAAAATGCCCGCGACATGATGTCTCTGCTGGCAAGGGTGCATGCGCGATTCTGGAATAGCCCTCGTTTCGAGAGCGACCTTGCCATGATCAAATCATCTTGCGAGTACCAGAACGTTCTCAATGGCCTCAGCTTTGAAGAGCGCCACGACGTGGGCATCGACCGAGCTGCGAAAGTGATACACCCGGAGATATTGAAACGCAGAAGCGAGCTCTTTTCCGCGTGCATGACATCGCTGAGACTTCAGGATCAGTTCAGCCAGACCCTGCTGCACAATGATGTGCATATCGGGAACTGGTATCGGACCGCTGAAAACCGCATGGGCCTCTGTGACTGGCAAGGATTGGTGAAAGGTAATTTTGCTTGTGATATCGCCTATGCCCTGGGGTCGGCTCTTACCATTGAAGACAGGCGCGCATGGGAGAGAGCGTTGATCGCCCATTATCTCGATGTGCTCAGGGAGGAGGGCGTTACCGAAGCAATCGATCTGGAAAAAGCCTGGTTGCATTACAGGCAGCAGTATTTCCATGCGCTTGTATTCTGGACGTTTACCATCGGTGCAGGAAAGCTGCAGTCCGACATGCAGCCTGATGAGTATAGCCTCATAAACCTGGAGAGAATCACAACCGCGATGGCGGATATCGACTCCCTGGGAAGTCTTGGGAAACGCCAGTGAAACAGGGCTGGTTTTCACAGAGTACTCGGCAATTCAGGCCGCAGCCATGGGTCAAACAGAGCGAGCTTCAAGCCACAAGCTTTAAACAGGAGCACTGCAACACTGAGTTCTGCCAGGGTTCGACTTGGAACCTGGCGCTGAACGGCGTATCCCAGGCCAAATTTCTGGCTTATGCGTAAGTTTAATAACCATCGACATTAATAAAAAACAAAACATATAGAGGACAGATGATGAAAGTGATCAAACCGATAAAAGCGGGACTTGCAATGGCGGTTGCTGGAGCCTGTGCATTCCAGGTACAGGCGCAGGATGGCGGTGGAGGACAGCGGCTGGAGGAGATCGTGGTCACTGCGACCCGGCGCGACGCCAGCATGCAGGATATTCCGATCTCCATCAGTGCCTTTACCGAAAATGAGCTCGTCGCATCCGGTATCCAGGCGGGGCTGGACCTCGGTGCGCAAACGCCCGGCCTGGAGGTCAACCGTCAAAGTGGCGCCATTTCGGCTTTCGTGCGCGGTGTCGGCTCCCTCGATGTGTCGGCAGGGCAGGAAGGCAGCGTCGCCATATACATCGACGGTGTATTTACTCCCGCATCCTACGGCAATGTCTTCGGTTTCAATAATATCGAGCGTATCGAGGTGCTCAAGGGCCCGCAGGGAACACTTTTCGGGCGCAATGCAACGGGCGGCCTTGTTCACATCATTACCAAAAATCCCAGCCATGAAAGCAGCGTCAAGGGAAGTGTTTCAGCCGGAAATTACGACACCTTTGGCGGAAAGCTCTATGCAACGGCTGGGCTCACTGACACCCTGGCCGCGGATATTTCCCTTGTTTACAGCGACCAGGACAAGGGGTGGGGCAAGAATATCGATACTGGAAACGAGGTTTACACGCAAGAGGAAATCCAGGCACGCTCGAAATTTCTCTGGACGCCAACTGACGCGCTGGCAGTCACCGCAACGCTGTCATTCTTCGATACCACGTTCAACCAGGGGGTTGGCAAACAGTTTTTCCCGGGTGCTACAGGGCTGGATGGGGTGACGACCTACACCGGAGACTGGTACGACATGACCGGCCTGGTGGATCCCATCAACAAAACAAAGGGTGGGTCGGTCTCCCTGCAGGTCGACTATAAGCTCAATTCTCTCAACCTGAAGAGTATCACGGCCTTTCAGGGCATAAACAATAAGCAGACATTCGATAACGACCAGACAAAACTTGCCATCATCGATGCCGACATCGACAAGCAGAAGTACAGAACACTGACGCAGGAGTTTCAGGTCATCTCCGACGATAACGAGAGATTGCAGTGGATCGCGGGTGTTTTTCTGATGAAGGACGAGGCGGGTTACGACGGCCCTCTCGGCCTGGGCCTTTTCGGTGATGCCTTTGGCGGCGGTGGAGTCGGTATAAAGAACATGATCGATACCGAGTCGGTTGCACTTTTTGGTGAGATCACCTACGCCTTTACCGATAGTACGCATTTGACGGCAGGGCTCAGGTTCACCAGGGACCGCCGTGAGATATCGGGAGTTACCAACATTCTCAGCGATTGGAACAATCGCGATATATTGATGACGATACCGACGACCAATGCGAAGAAAAACTTCAACGAGCCCACCTACAGGTTGATGCTCAACCATGATCTGAACGATCAGATGATGGTATATGGCAGCTACAGCAGGGGCTTCAAATCAGGTAACTTCAACGCCATTGGCGGCGAAGATCCGCCCTTTGATCCTGAAATTCTCGACAGCTATGAAATCGGCGTGAAATCCGACTTTTTCGATAATCGCCTGCGTGTAAACGCGGCTATTTTCTACAATGACTTCCAGGATATACAGCTTGGCATCATAGCCGGTCCGACAATCATAACGGTCAATGCGGCGTCGGCGGAAACCTATGGTGCCGAGTTGGAGGCCACGGCCCTGTTGACGGATAACCTGAGCTGGAAGTTCGGATTCTCGCTGCTCGATACGGAGATCGATTACCCGGATGCGGTCTGCATTCTGCCTGCCCCGATAGGTAGCGTGCAAGGTGTGTGCGACGCGACCGGCAATGAACTTCCCCGAGCGCCAGAATTCACATTCAATACGTCGCCTACCCTGACGATTCCGCTCGAGCATGGTTACGTGGACGCGACCTTGGCGTTTTCCTACAACGACGGTTTCTTCTGGCAATTTGATAATTCGCGCAGACAAGGCTCCTACGAATTGCTGAATGCTTCCTTGACATGGCGAACGCTGGATGATCGATTCTCGGTTCGAGTTTTCGGCAACAACCTCACTGAATCGAAATATGCGACTTTTGTTGCCCAGCAGGTGGTTGGCGATACATTCTCACCCGGTGCGCCGCGTACGTATGGCGTCGAATTTGGCTTTTCACTTTGATGGTGGATGTCAATGGTTGAACAAAAAACGGCTATAGGTGGCGATCTCGATTTCGATTGGTCGGCACCCAATGCGATGGACGATGGCTATATAAAGAAAATGCTGGAGCTGCAGGACACTCACCGAGTGTTCTGGAGCGGCCATCAGCAGGCATGGATCGTGTCACGGCACGAGGATATTCTGGAAGCGCTGAACGATACCCGTCTATCCAATTCGCGTTTTCATTTGCCGCTGGAGTCGTATGCAAAGGCGAACGGAATCGACGCGCAAGGCCTGGTGGAGTCGGTGCGTGGCTGGGTGTTCAATATGGATGGCGACAATCATCAGCGCTTGAGAGGGCTGATGTTGAAGCCATTCTCCAAGGCCCGAATCCGGCAATACGAGAGCGGCCTCGAACGCATTTTCAGCAGTATATTGGACGAAGTCGAAGAGCGGGACAGTATCGAGTTCGTCAGCGAGATCGCCTTCCCCTTTGTATCGAGAGCTCTGCTTCACATCGTTGGGCTTGAGGGCGCGGTTTCGCATGAGCAGGTCATAAGATGGGGGAGGACCATCGAACAGGGTATCGTTCCTCCGTGGCGGGGCGAGGAAAGTCTGCGCGATGCCAATGCGGTCATCGAGGAGGTAACCGCCATCATCACGGCCGAGATAGGTAAAAGAAGGCTCGAGCCCAGAGATGATTTGCTGACGGATTTCGTGCACTCGGCGGACGATGGCAGCAAGCTTGATATCGACGACGTGATCATGATATTCCAGGTTTTGCTCCTTGCCGCCATCGATACCACGGCAAATACACTTTCACTGATGGTTCGCGTGCTTTCGCAGAGTCCCACACATCGCGATTACATCAGGGCGCATCCTGAAAAGATGACGGAGATCATAGAGGAGTTGCAGCGTTATGTGTGCATGCAAAACATGGTGCACAAAATCGCGGCACAGGATTTTGCATGGCATGGGCAGCAAATCAGGAAAGGGGATCTCGTTTTCCTCATGCTTGGTATCGGCAACTGGGACAAGTCGGTGTACGAGCGTCCAGATGTTCTGGATTTCGATCGGGAGAGAAAGATGCCGTTGATGTTTTCTCCCGGTTTGCACCACTGCATTGGCCATAACGTCGCAAAGTTGGAGCTCGAAGTGGCCGTGCGACAGCTTGTGCAGAGATGCAGCGACATTCTCCTCGTTGAAAGAGAACTGAACTTCAAGCCTAATTTCATGATGCGCGCACTGGAACGTCTCGATGTGCGCCTTGTTCGGAACAGCGGATGATATGCGCAAAGAACACGAGGTGGACTACGTTATCGTAGGTGCAGGGACTGCCGGCTGTGTACTGGCATCGAGACTCAGCGAAGACCCAAATTGCAATGTGGCATTGCTCGAGGCTGGTGGCGAGGGAAGGCATCCGTTTGTTCGCATGCCGGGCGGGGTGATGTTTCTGATGTCGAAAGGCAAATACGATTGGGGTTATTCATCCGATCCCGATCCAACGCGCCACGATCGCGTTGACTATTGGTTGCGTGGCAAGCTGCTGGGAGGAAGTAGCGCAATCAACGGCATGGTGTATGTCAGAGGCCATCCCGGGGATTATGACGACTGGCAAGGCGCGGGCGCGAGCGGATGGTCCTACGCGGATGTGTTGCCGTTTTTCAGGAAAATAGAAACGACCACCTGTGGCGAGACGGATTACCGGGGGCGCTCCGGCCCCATGAGTGTGGCGGAGGCCTGGTGCAAGAAGGATCTGACCGAGACCTTCATCACAGCCTGTGAAGAGGTCGGTATCGGGCGAAACGCGGATTACAATGGCCGTGACCAGGAAGGGGTCGCGCTGACACAGGCCAACCAGCGCAAGGGGCGGCGCCACAGTGCCGCCGACGCCTACCTGAAGCCCGCAAAAGCTCGTCACAATCTGCAAGTTCACACGTCAGCCTGTGTGCGGCGGATTGTCTTTGACGGAAAGCGAGCCGTGGGCGTCGAATATTCGGATGCCCAGGGAGTACGCACCATACGCTGTCGCAAAGAGGTTTTGCTGGCGGCGGGTGCCATCAATACTCCCCAGATATTGATGCTTTCCGGTGTCGGCGATCCGGGTGAGCTCGCCAGGCACGGCATCCGCGTGCAACATGAATCACCTGGGGTGGGCCGCAATCTTCTCGAGCACCCTTGTCTCTCATTCCAGAAGCCCGTTCTGGTACCTTCGCTCAACGCTGAACTCAAGGTTCATAGAATGGCGCTCAATGCGCTGCGCTGGCTGTTGTCCGGGTCTGGTCCTGTCGCCTCCGCGGGCTCACAGGCGGTCGCATTCATCAAAAGTGATCCGGCGCTTTCGCGACCCGATCTCCAGCTGATGTACGGCACCCTGAGTTATGGCTTCGACAGTGGAGCGCTGGGTGTCGGAAACACTAATGGTGTGACGCTCAATGTGAATGTGAGTTATCCCTTCAGCCGTGGTGCGGTGCGCTTGCGATCCGCCGACCCCGCGCAGGGGCCGTCCATTCAGCCGAGACTTCTCGACGATCCCCGCGATCTCGACCTGCTGATTCGCGGGGCGGAGATCGTGCATCGGATCTTCAGCACTTCTGCCTTCCGAAAAATCCTTGCACATCCTGGTGTCGATCTTCCCGCAGACAGAGCGGCGATGATCGACTTTGTTCGCCAGCATTGCGGGCTGTGCTACCACCCGGCGGGCACGTGCAGAATGGGCAGCGACGATACTGCTGTGGTCGATCCGGAATTGAAAGTGCATGGGCTGAGCGGGCTGAGAGTTGTCGATGCGTCGGTATTCCCTTCGATGATAAGCGGCAACACCAATGCAGCGGTGCTGATGGTCGCGGAGAAGGCCGCGGACATCATTATGAAGAGCCAGCTGTAAGCCATAAGCTTTAAGTTGAACCCTGGTAGAACGGAGTTCTGTCAGAGTTCAACTTAAAGTTTGGAGCCTGGCTCGCAAATTTCGACGTATGGGAAAAAGGCCAACAGTAATTTCGAAGCTTCTTGCGACGCGAAAATTCTTTGGAAAGCCATCACATTGGATTATGAGGACGATATGAAAAAGCACAACGATAATACCATTCTCACGGAAGTGGAGCCCGGTACACCGATGCATCAAGCCATGTCGCGCTACTGGCTTCCCGTCTTGCCGGCAGAGGACGTGCCGCAGGCAGCTGCTGCCCCCGTCCGTGTCACCCTGCTGTCCGAGGATCTCGTGGTATTCCGCACCGCTTCCGGTGAGTTGGGTCTTCTCGCCGATGCCTGTTGCCACAGAAGGGCGTCGCTCTCCCTCGGGCGAGTAGACGAACAGGGAATACGCTGCCTGTTTCATGGCTGGAAATTTGCGCCTGACGGAACCGTTCTGGAGCAGCCGAACGTGGACCCTGGAAGCAAGGCGCCGGATTACTGCCAGCCTTCGTATCCAGTGCGTGAGGCTGGCGGTATCATTTGGGGCTATCTGGGCCCGAAGGATAAAATTCCTCCGTTTCCAAAATTTCCGTTCTTCGATGTGCCAGACAGTCAGCGCCGGATATTCGCCCCCGAATACCCCTGCAACTACGCCCAGCTTCTGGAAGGTACCCTGGATTCGGCGCATATTGGCATCTTGCATTCCGACGCCTTTCCGAAGGGCAAGGAAGGTGTGTCCGGCGGCGCATTTCTTGGCGAGGCGTTGGTGCCACGCCTGGAAGTGGAAAGCAAGTCCTGGGGTTTTCGCTACGCGGCGCTGCGAGAAGTCAATTCCGCGTCGGGCGAAGTGGTCACGCAAGCACGAATCTCATCGTTTATTTTTCCCTGCCTCTCCATGGTGGCTGGCGACAGCTTCAGGTGGGCGGCCGGGGAAGGGGATCTTGCCGCTGCTGACAATGCCATATTGGCTGCGGTGCCGATCAGCACGCAAAAAACCCGCCTTTTCCAGATTGCCTGGACGCACAGCCCGGACGCGATCGATAAGCTCGACGAATTTGTGCGGATCAACGGATTTATCAAAAAGCTCCCCGAGGATGGAAACCTGGCCAATCGCTTTGGGCAAGACCGGGAAAGCATGCGCAGCGGCGCGTCGTTCAGTGGTTTCGAGACGATCCTGCTGGAGGACCGCGCGGTGCTGACGTCGCTCGGCGAGGTCAACAGCCGCGAGGGCGAAAATCTCGTACCCAGTGATGCGGCCGTTGTCCGTCTGCGCCGCCGGCTGATCGACAACGCCCGCGCCGTTGCCGAGGGCAAGGAAGCAGGTGGGGCGATGATGGAGCAACCCGTTTCCTCGGGCGAGATGATCGTTACCAGGGAAAAGCCCTGGCAATCTTTCTTCAAGGACTGATTTATCGATCGGTTTGATGCGGTGATGCGGGATCAGGCACCAGGGGCGGGCGCGCCGCGCAGCAAGCCCTCCGTGCTCAGGTCTTCGTCGATATCCGGCCAGTGGATGCCATAGCCCCCGGCGCAGGTCTGCCAGTGAGCGCGCTCGGCGGCGGAGGCGCTGGCCAGGCGGGGGTACCAGGCGATGGGCACGGAGATTCGCCGGCCGTCTTTCAGTTCGACGGTCAGAAAATCGTTGGCAAACGTGACGGACTCGACCCGCTCATCCGCGTTAACCGCCAAAGTACCCATGCCATGCCTCCAAAAATGCTGCCTGACGAGATTCTACGCGGCCTTCCTGTCCGGTGGAATTTTCTTACCAACTCAGCGCCGCCCCCGTCTGATACTCCGTTACCCGCGTCTCGAAGAAATTCTTCTCCTTGCGCAGGCTCGCCTGTTCGCTCAGCCACTCCAGCCTGTCCATGGCGCCGGGGAAAGGTTCTTCCATCTTCAGTTGACGCGCACGGCGGTTGGCGAGGAAACGGAACTGGCCGATATGCTCGTCGGCGCTGTAGCCGAGAATGGGGTCGGCGAGAATGTAGCGGGCGTAGGCCGCCTCCGCTGCCTCGGACTCCTCCCACATGATCTGTACGGCCTTGGGGTCGAGGGTCAGGTTTTCTTCCACCAGCAGTTGCGATACCACCCGGATGCCGAAGGCGCTGTGCAGGGCTTCATCTCGCAAAATGTATTGTAGTTGCTCGCCGGTGCCTTTCATCAGGCCGCGCCGTTGCAGGGCGAAGATGGGGTTGAAGCCGTTGTAGAACCAGCAACCCTCGAAGATCGCCGCGAAAAAGAGGTAGGACAGGGCGAATTCTTCCAGGTTGTCGCGGTTGCGCAGGTTGAAATCCGAACGCATGACGTTGTTGAGGCGGCGGTTGGCCAGTTTGATCTTGCCGTAGATGGCGGGCACCACCCGGTAGCGGTTGTAGATTTCGCTCTGGTCGAGGCCGATGGTTTCGATGCAGTGCTGGTAGGTCCAGGTGTGCAGCGCTTCCTCGTAGACCTGGCGGGCCTGGTAGATCTGCAATTCCGGCGCGCTCATTTTTTCCATCACCGCCAGGCCGATGTTGCGCATGGCGAGAATGTCCGACGTGGTGAGGTAGGCCAGCACGTTCTCGTAGACGTGGCGTTCCTCGGTGGTGAGCTTGTGGTGGTAGTCGTGGACGTCCTGGGCCATGTTGATGTCCAGCGGCGTCCAGTGGTTCTTGTTGGCGTTGAGGAAGAACTCCCAGGCCCAGGGATATTTGAACGGCGCCAACTGGTTGATGTCGGTGTTGGCGTTGACGATGCGCTTGTCGTCCGGGTTGATGGGCGGCAGCGTCTCCGGCAACAGAGTGTCGAGCTGGGGCAGTTCGTCCACCGGAATTGCGAGCTCACGCGCCAGTGGAGCGGTTTCCTCCGGCGCGGGCGGCGCCTCGTCGCCGGCGAGGCTGAACAGGCGCCTGTCGCTGGCGGGAATCGCCTGGGCGAGAGGGTCATCCCAGCTGGCCAGCACCGGGGGCTTGCCCGGTGCCTGGAGCCGGGTGGCTTGCTGGAGGGGCAGGGTGTGCGCGTTCATTATTGGCAGGCCTCACAATCGGGGTCGAGGATGGAGCAGAATTTCGGCTCTTCGGGGGCGATGTCCGCCGCAGGCGCCTTTTCCACATGTTTGTCGACATGGGTGGCACCGAGGGAGCGCAGGTAGTAGGTGGTCTTCAAGCCGCGAGACCAGGCCAGCTTGTAGAGGTTGTCGAGCTTCTTGCCGGAGGGCTCCGCCAGGTAGAGGTTGAGGCTCTGGGCCTGGTCGATCCACTTCTGGCGCCGCGCCCCGGCTTCCACCAGCCAGCGGGAGTCGATGTCGAAGGCGGTGGCGAACAGTTGCTTGAGGTCTTCCGGCACCCGCTCGATGGCCTGCAGCGAGCCGTCGAAATACTTGAGGTCGCTGACCATCACTTCGTCCCACAATTGCCGTTCCTTTAGCGCCTGCACCAGCCAGGGGTTGATCACGGTGAATTCCCCGGACAGGTTGGATTTGACGAACAGGTTCTGGTAGGTGGGCTCGATGGACTGGGACACACCGACGATGTTGGAGATGGTGGCCGTAGGCGCGATGGCCATCACGTTGGAATTGCGCATGCCGTGCCGGGCGATCAGGTCGCGCACCGGCTGCCAGTCGAGCTGACTGGTGGTGTCCAGGGTGCAGTAGCCGGCGCCGCGGTGTTCGCGCAGCAGGTTCAGGGAATCGATGGGCAGGATGCCCTTGTCCCACAGCGATCCCGCGTAACTCTGGTAGCGGCCGCGCTCCCCGGCCAGCAGGGCGGAGGCGCGGATGGCGTGATAGCTGATCAGTTCCATGGACTGGTCGGCGAAATGCACCGCATCGACGCTGGCGTAGGGAATGCCGAGGGCGTAGAGGGCGTCCTGGAAGCCCATCAGGCCGAGGCCTACCGGGCGGTGTTTGAGGTTGGAGTTGCGCGCCTTGTCCACCGCGTAATAGTTGATGTCGATGACGTTGTCGAGCATGCGCACTGCGGTGGTGACGGTTCTCTCCAGTTGCGCCTGGTCCAGCTTGCCGTCGCGGATGTGGTTGACCAGGTTGACCGAGCCCAGGTTGCACACGGCGATTTCCTCGCCGTTGGTGTTGAGGGTGATCTCGGTGCACAGGTTGGAGGAGTGCACCACGCCGCAGTGCTGCTGGGGCGAGCGGATATTGCAGGGGTCCTTGAAGGTGATCCAGGGATGGCCGGTCTCGAACAGCATGGACAGCATCTTGCGCCACAGTTGCGTGGCCGGCACCGTCTTGTGGAGGGGCAGGCGGCCTTCCCGTGCCTCTTGTTCATAGTGCTCGTAGCGGCGTTCGAAGTCGCTGCCGTAGAGGTCGTGGAGGTCGGGCACATCGCTGGGGGAGAACAGCGTCCAGTCCTGTTCGTTGAACACCCGCTTCATGAACAGGTCGGGAATCCAGTTGGCGGTGTTCATGTCGTGGGTGCGGCGGCGCTCGTCGCCGGTGTTCTTGCGCAGTTCGAGGAATTCCTCGATGTCCAGGTGCCAGGTCTCCAGGTAGGCGCATACCGCGCCCTTGCGCTTGCCGCCCTGGTTGACCGCCACGGCGGTGTCGTTGACCACCTTGAGGAACGGCACCACGCCCTGGGACTGGCCGTTGGTGCCCTTGATGCGGGCGCCCAACGCCCGCACCGGGGTCCAGTCGTTGCCGAGGCCCCCGGCCCATTTCGACAGCAGGGCGTTGTCCTTGAGGGCGGTGTAGATGCCTTCGAGGTCGTCCGGCACCGTGGTCAGGTAGCAGGACGACAGCTGCGAATGGCGGGTGCCGGCATTGAACAGGGTCGGCGTCGAGGTCATGTAGTCGAAGCTCGACAGCACTTCGTAGAACTCGATGGCGCGGGCGTTGGCGTCGTCCTCGTTGAGGGCCAGGCCCATGGCTACCCGCATGAAGAAGGTCTGCGGCAGTTCCAGGCGGGTGCTGCGCCGGTCGGCGCTGTGATATTGCAGAAAATAGCGGTCGTAGAGGGTTTGCAGACCCAGGTAGGTGAAGAGCCTGTCGCGCTCCGGCTTCAGGGCTTGCGCCAGACGCTCCAGGTCGTAGCCCAGCAGAGCCTCGGCGAGCAGCTCGTGCTCCACACCGGCGCCGATGATGGCCTTGAACAGGGCCGGATAGTCCTCCGCCCGGTAGTGCTCCGCCACCTGAACGCCGAGCCCGTTCGCCACTTCGCGCCATAGATTGTCGAGCAGCAGGCGGGCGCTGACCTGGGAGTAGCCGGGCTCGGTTTCGATCAGCGGGCGCGCCGCCATCACCATGGCGGTGCCCACGTCCTCGGCCTTCATGCCGTTGTACAGGGATTTGCGGGTGGCGGCGATCAGGCGCTGCGCATCCACGTCGGCGATATCGGCACAGGCCCCGCGGATGACGCTCTCCACCTCGGCCAGGTTCAGGCTGCGCTGGCTGCCGTCGGCATCGGTCACGGCCAGGGTGTCGGCGGCGCTTTGTGCGGGCCGGGCGGCGGCGCGTTTGCGATTTTGTTCTTCGCGGTAGAGCACATAGGCGCGCGCCACTTTCTGGAAGCCGTGGCGCATCAGGCCCAGTTCCACCTGATCCTGGATGTCCTCGATATGCACACTGCCGCCGGGCGGCAGGCGGCGTTTGAGACGCGCCATGATGTCGGCGGTGATCTCCGTCACGGTGGTCTTGACCCGCGCCGAGCCGGAGGCTTCCTGGCCTTCCACGGCGAGAAAGGCCTTGGTGAGGGCGATGGCGATCTTGCTGTCGTCGAAGGGCACGGCGTTGCCGGTGCGCTTGATCACCTGCAAGGTAGCGGCGGCGCGTGCCGTGATGGGGGAGAAATCGTCGAGGGGGCTGGCAACGGCTGAAGAGTCTGGCATGGGGGTGTCCCGTCCTGTTGATTCGTTCGCGAAATCATCGCTCTTCGCGGCGCGGCAGACGGAAAAACGCCAGGCGTGGCCGTTTTGGACAACGGCGGGTACGGCGGCATCTCCTCTGTCCCAAAGCGCGAAGACCGAGTGCATTGGCTGGCAGGTCTTCGGACTTGGGAGCGCGACCTCTGTTTGCTGTCATCGAGACAGCAAAGAAGGTCTCCTACGGCGACGGCTTCCCGTTCTCTGTGAACAGTGCCTGGGCTTGCGCCCCTGTCGCCTTCGTTCTCCGATACCGCTGCGCGTCAGTCCCGGATTCTCACCGGGTTCCCTTTTTCAGAACCTTCTCATACACACAAGATATGAGGGTTCAACCAGCTGGGGGCAGAATATATTGTGTTTCGGTACTTGTAAAGGCCGAAGTCGCGTATGGCCAGGATGATCGCGCTATGTCGAGTATTGCTGCGGCTGAGAAAGAATTGACAGGTTCTGGTGAGGCACTTCGACCACCGGCCCCGGACGGAACCTCACATCGCAGTACATTCTGTCAAAGTGCATTTTTGTACGAAGCGCATTCTATCCATTGGCAGAAAGGAGGGCTCGGGTTGGGGAAAGGCTTTCGAGACCGTATGCGGCAGGGATGCCGCATCCGAGCGTACACGGATGTATTCACAGCGTGTCTCGAAAGCCTTTCTCCAACCCGAGACCGGGCGACGAAGTAGTGTTAACAGGCCCTACCAAAAGGAAGAATCTCAAACTGGCAATAATGCGATTGCCTTGCGTGTCTGGCGCAGGAAACGCCCGGAGTCAGCGTTGGAGGCTCTCCAGCGTGTCGGCAGCGAAAATGAGATAGGCTATGACCCCTGAGGGCAAAGCAGAGTAACCATGGTAAAACACGAAATCATCCAGTGTCCGCGCTGCCAGGCGCTCTTTGAGTGCAAGCTTGGCTCTGTCACCATTTGCCATTGCAGTGACGTGCATCTGACGCGGGGGCAGCGGGAAATGCTGGCGCAACGCTGGCAGAGTTGCTTGTGTCACGCCTGCCTGCAAGCCGTCGCGCGAGGGGAGGAATAGCTGTGTGTTTTGTGCGGGCTCGATCCTGGGGCGGGATCAATCCTGGGAAAACCAATCCTGAAAAAACAGTCCCGGCGCAGGGCCGGGACTGTGTGCGCCGGGATGATGATCAGGCGGCGCGGTCGCGCAGTGTCTTCGCTGCGGCCACCATGCTCCAAAACAGCTTGCCCGCTCGTGTCAGTCGTGTGCTGCGGCTGGTACGGACAAACAACTGCTCCCCCAGGCCCTCTTCCAATTCCTTGATGGTTCTCGACAGCGGCGACTGCTCGATGTGCAGGCGCTCAGCGGCGCGGGCAAAGTGAAGCTCTTCAGCGACTGCCAGGAAGCAGCATAGATGACGCAGTTCCATTCACTACACCTCCACTCCTGACCGGACAGCATTGCCCTATAACCGGTCGACGCCGCTGGCGAACGGGTTCATGACCATGGGCTCCTCATTGTGCAGACACCGCAGCAAACAACTGCGGGTTGATCCCGTCGATATCCCGCCAGTCCACTTCAAACACATGACCGGGGCCGGCGTCCATCAGCAGGTAAAAAGGCTGGTCGGGCAACGTGAAGTGATACACACCCTTCACGTCGGAGCGGCCTGTCAGCAACAGGCTATCGTCGTAGGCATACAGGCCCATCAGAATATCCGCGGCAATGGAGTTATCATCGTAGCGGGTCTGGCATTCCACCCGGTTGTCGGGCTGCAAGGTGCAGCGTGTAACCGGGACGTGCGCCCAGGCGGTACTGGCCAGTACGGCACTCAGTACCGTGAAACCTGCAAGCCTTTTTTTCATTCGTGTCATGATTGGTTCCTGATGAATTCGGCCATTGCCGGTGAAATCTGCTCAATCTCCAGCCGCTGCTGGAACACCTCGCCCTGTTTGCTGACCACGGTGAGCCACAGGCCATCGTCAAGCGTGGCCTTGGGTGGAATGGCCAGCTCGATATAGCGCTCCCGATTGCCGCTGAAACTCATCCCGGCGGAACGCAGGGTGCGAGGCTCGCGGACTTTCAGGTAGGCAATGCTGATCTCCGCGTTGCAGCTATCGCAGAACCGGATCAGGAATTCCTTGATCCCCAGTTGCAGGGCTTCCACCTCGGGCGCATCGGTATGGATCTCGGCCAGGGTGTAGGCCCAGGGGCCGATGCGGCCTTGATAAGCATCCTCGCGCAGCAGCGGTTTTACCGGCGATTGCAGGTACTGCCAGACCACCGCAGCCAGCAACAACACCATGCACCCGGCAATCAATACCTGCTGCCAGGGTTGTCTGGCTGGGGCTCCGGCTTCCGGGCTGCTGTCTGCCTCGGTGATATCTTCTTCCTCCGACCTGGCCGCACGGCGAAATGGGCGTTTTTCCGCCTTGGCCTGCCACGACCAGTAAGGCAGACAGAACACCAGCGCCACGCCCACCACCGACAGCCAGCCCAGCCAGACCACCAGCCCTTCATCGAAGGCCCAGTGCTGGACGGCCAGCAACACGGCCAACAGCAGAATCAGCCAGCCCGCAGTGCGCAGAAAGTGTTGCTGCCGACTGCCCAGCGTAGATTGCGTGACAAAACTGTAGTGTTTGGGCATGGCCAGCATCAGGCAGACAAAACCGGCCAGACTGAGAACCGCTACATATAGCTGCGTCATACCCCCGCCTCCGGCAACAATATCCACGCCAACAAGCCGAACACGGCACCGCTGATAATGATGGATAGCCATACGGTGCGCAGGTTCTTAACACTGAACACCCACAGGATCAGCACCGCATAAATAGCAAAACTCACCATGATCGACGACAGCACCGCCTGGGCCTGCGGGATGGGCCAGATCAGCGCCAGTACAATACTGATCAGCGAGGTCAGCCCATAACAGGCCAGCGCCGCCAGTACCCGCGAGGCGACGTGCAGGCGGTAAGCGATGGGCAGAGAAGCCGTTGCCTTGGCCATTACACCGCCTCCTGTGTTTCCAGTGTCGCTGGTACAGATTGATCACTGGCTTCTACCGCAGGCCAATGTTTGCGCACCTGCAAAGCAATCAGCACAAACACTGCCGCCAGCCCCAGCATGACCAGATCAAACCCGGCCAGTACCCAGTCACCAGCGGGCAAGGTCACGCCCAGGTGTTTGTCGGTGGTCAGCCAGTTGATCACCGGCACCAGTCCATAGGCCAGCGCGGCAAACCAGGACAGCTCGATCCAGCTTTTACGGGTATCGTTGCGCAGCCAGGCATACAGCAGTGCCTGGCCCCAAACCAGAAACAACGCATTGGCCTCCCAGGCAGCGCGATCGGCGATCTCCACCGGCAGTAAACGGTTTGCCCAAAAATAAAACGCCACTCCGGCTGGCATACCAATCAGGGTGCTGACATTCAGGGCATCCACCAGCCGCAAACCAAAACCGGGGCTGGCGGATTTCTTGCGGCGCTTGGAGGCCCACAGCACCAGCCCGGTGCCGATCATGGCGCAGCCCAGCAGGCCGGAGACAAAATACAGCCAGCGCAGGCCGATACCGGCAAACAGCCCCTCGTGCAGATCAAAGAAAAGCCCTTGGGTTTTCAGTGTGGCCGAGCGTTTATCATCCGACTCGTTGTCCAGCAGCTCTCCGGTGTGAGCATGGAAGGTCAGCTTCTGCGCCGCTGCTCGGTCAAGCTTAGTCGGGCGCAGATGGTGTATCTCGACCCTGGGTTCCTCACCTTCACCCTGTTGGATCAGCAGGGACACCACATTCTCCGCACCCCAGCGGCTTTCCGCCTCGGCCAGCATGGCTGCCACGGACGCCTGCGGGCGCACCACCGGCAGGTGCTGGTGCTCCTCCCGTTCAAACAACTCATCGAAATAGCGGGTGGTGGCCAGCGGGTCAGTACCGTAGATGGCATCCTTCACCGCCGGCATATAGGCGTTGGTGAAAAACAGCAAACCGCTGTAGGTGATCATCAGAAAAAAGGGCAGCGCCATCACGCTGACGATGTTGTGGGCATCGAGCCACGAACGCTGGGTCTTGTTGGGGCGGAAGGTGAAAAAATCCTTGAAGATTTTCTTATGGGTGATCACGCCAGTGATGATCGCTACCAGCATCAGCATGGTGCAAATGCCCACCAGGCGAATGGCCCGTTGAACATCCATGTAATGCAACACGTAGTGCATCCGGTACAGCAGCCCGCCACCGCCGGTATCACGCACCTCCACCGGCTGTACTACCGCGCCGCTCAGCGGGTCGAGGGTTTCGGTGCCGCGAATGCCTCTTTCGTGGCCCTTTTCAGGCATACCCGTCCAGCTGATGGAAAAATCCCGCAGCTCGCCCCGGTAGGGCTGTGGTTGGTGCGCAAAGGTAATGCTCCAATGCTCGGCATTCTGCGCCACGGTGTCCAGGCGGTTCATCGCCAGCTCAGCCATCTGCGCCTTGTCACCGGGCACCAGCGCTTGCTGAAGGGGCCGCTCCGGCTGCATCCAGCGGGTGATTTCAAACTGAAAATAACCCGCCGTGCCGGTGACAAAAATAAAAAACAATACCCAGGCGGCTATCAGGCCAACCCAGGTATGCAGCCAGGCCATGCTCTGGCGGAAACCTTCTTTCATATAGCCCTCTGTTCGCCGCCCTGCCACCAAAGCATGACAAAGCGGCTTTATTTACGACATACGATTAATCGTTAATGCGTGAAATAATATTCCGACTCAATATGGAAATTGAACAAACTGTTTCTGGGATTTCACTGAATGGATTCATCCTCACGAATTGCGGTGTAATTTTGTAAGCCGGCTGGAGTGTAGAGACACCCAACATCCGTTGATACGCCGCAGCATGGTTGTTGGGTTTCATCTCTTAATCAATCTACGTTAATAGGTATATTTCATGCTGACCATAAGGTTTCTTGGGGCTCCGTGAGTGCCATCCCAGCTACCGTATCCGGAGAGGTAGCGCTTATCAAATAAGTTCTCTATATTTACTTGTATAGATAAATTGTTGTTGATTTCATAGCTGCTCATAAAGTTGGCTAGGAAGTAGCTTCCTTGAGAAAAGCTGTTGTTTGAATTTCGAGTCCGACTATGCCAGGTTAAACCGCCTCCCAAGGTTAGCTTGTTCAACGTGTCGGGGAGTCGATAGCTGGTAAAACTTTTAAGTATGTGTTGTGGTATGCTGGTGGCTAATCGATCTCCTTCTTTATCAGTCAGATGGTTGTAAGAATAGCCACCACTGAAGTTCCAGCCTTCAGTTAGTTCGCCCACTAGTTCCAGCTCAACCCCTTCACTTTCCGTGCCATCCTCGGTTTTATAGATTCCAGTCCCTCCCTCCCAGTAGAGCCAGACGGGTTGATTGTCCATTTCAGATCTGTACAGACTCAAGGTGGCGTGAAGCCGATCATCATTGAAACTTTGTTTTATCCCCGCCTCATAGGTTGTACCTTCCTTTGGCTCCAGCATGGTTCCGTTTTCACCACGTGCGGTAACCTGAGTTTGCGGGCTGAAAATACTGGTATAGCTGGCATACACAGTCAGGGCATCATTCAGATTATGGGTGATACCGAAATAGGGTGTGGTATAGCCGGTTTCCTTGAGCCTGTTTTTGGTAACGGCACCTGTTGAGTAAGTGCTGGTGTCACGGTTTTTTTTCCAGTTGGTTACACGGGCACCGAGCAGGGCGAAGGTGTTGTAGCCAAGGTCGAACCTGCTGTTGATATAGGCGGCGTACTGATATTCACGCTCGTTGTAATATCCGTTTTTTGCGAACAAATCCGGCTTTTGCAACATGTCTTTCACATCTTGATAGCGTGGAATATATTGGGTGCCGGAAGAGTATGCTGCACTCTGGTTTGGTACATGCGTTCGCATTTTTGAAATGCTGACGCCATAGGTCAATTCGTGATCCTTACCGAACAGTGAAAACAGGCCGCTCATATATGCATCAAGTGAATTTTCCTCACGGTCTACCTTGTTAACAGTTGCGCCGAATACAGAAAGGCTGGTTCCCGGGTCGGGAATGTAAGAGGACATATGATAAAGACCGTCCTGGCTGTAGTCGGTATGGCTGAGCTCAGCCTTGGCCACCCAGCGATCACTGAGCTGATGTTCAAGGTTGAGAAAGGCATTGGTTATCTCGTTATCGAGATAGGCCCAGCTTGGCCTGCCCATATCTTTCGGTTTGGAATTGATTTTTGCTCCTGCTCTGTCGCCATAATTGAGTGCGACTTGCCCCGGGGGGGCATCCGCATCTCTGGTCATATGACTGATGCCCAGAGTCAGCAGACTGCTGTCGCCCAGATCCATTTCAGCTATGCCATAGAGCGTGGCTCTTTCCTCTTCAAAGTGCTTGGTCCAGTCGCCCTGGGTTTTGTAGTCGGCAACCAGCCGACCACGGATATTCCCGCTGGAATTCAGTGGGCCAGACACGTCCATACCGAGGCCGTAGCGCTCCCAGTTACCTGCCTGTGCATTGAGCTGCACTTGTGGTTGATAGGTTGGTCGTTTGCGGATCAGGTTTACAGTAGCGGCGGGGTTGCCAACACTGCTCATCAGGCCATTGGCACCACGGACAATTTCAACACGGTCATATATAGCGGTGCTTTGCAGGTAGCTGGTGTTGGCACTGAGCGTCGGCATGCCATCAAACATATAAGTATCAATATTAGTGCCACGCACCCAGGTTGCTGGTGGACCTGCTGCAACGCTGTTATCGTTTACATAGGCTCCCGGAGTGGCATTTATTACGCCCACCATATTCTCAATCTTCTGATCATCCATGCGCTGACGAGTGATAACGGTAACGGACTGCGGCGTTTCCTTGAGCGACAGGTTGAAACGTGCGGCGGTACTGCTGGATTGGGTGGTGTAGGAACCGGTTCCTTCCGTGAAGGCGCCGAGCGCTTTGCCGGAAACCGCGACCGGCGGCAACATGACCGTCCCAACCTCAGCTGGCCGCGATAACGTGATGTTATTGCCATCCCTGACATAGCGAATACCGGTTCCCTCCAGCAGTTGTCGCAAGGCCTGTTCTGGCTCCAGGTTGCCCGACAGCGGGCGAGCGGTCAGCCCCGCAGCCACATCAGGCGAAAAGAAAATCTGCAATGACGTCTGCTGCCCCAATTGCAGCAGTGCTTCGCCAAGGGGCTGGGCGGCAATGCTGATGTTCACCGGGGGCTCCTGCGCCCAGGATGAAACGGGAGCCAGGCTGAAAGCCAGGGCAATAGACAGACTCAGGGCATTTATGCCGGTCCTCAGAGTATGGGAGCGAGCGTGTTTGTTGGTGCGTGTGTTGTGGGCAGTGTTCACGATGATGCGTCTTCCAGTCAAAAGCCTTGCGCACGGGTGCGCGTCAACCTTTTGGCCACGTCAACCCGGCGGCCAAAGCTTCTTCCAGGGCGTGTTGATACAGCCAAACGTCCCCTTCATCTATCTAGACGCACGAGCTCCACAATCACCGGAATGAAAATCACTATTATTACGGAAATAATTTGTGAAATTACCCATAACGGACGTAAACCGGGGTGCGAGCAGAGCCAAAACGGGGTTGGAAAGCGGGAAAGCCGTGAATCACGGCAGGCTTATAGGAAAGTTACATGGTTTATGGTGATTTAATAAACTATCTAATTTCCCTATAAGGAGCAAAGACAATGGACCCTGTCCGAAATCCCTATGCCCCAGGAGCCGGTACTCGCCCGCCGAAACTGGCCGGGCGCGATGACGTGCTTGAAAAGGTCAACATCGCCCTCCAGCGAGTGAGGATCGGGCGCCCGGCCAAGAGTATCCTGATGGTCGGCCTGCGCGGCGTCGGGAAAACGGTGTTGCTGGACCGGATGCGCGAAGACGCCGAGGCGGAGGGTATCCACACGCTGCGTATCGAGGCACCCGAAGGCCGCTCATTGCCGGCGCTGCTTGCGCCGCAACTGCGTGTGGCGTTGTTGCGCCTGTCCCACACCGAGGCGGCAAAGGAGCTGGCGTTGAAAGGGCTGCGGGCCATCGCCGGCCTCATGAAGGGGCTCAAGCTGAAATACCAGGATATCGAAGTTGGCATCGATTACGAGCCGGAACCCGGCCTGGCCGACAATGGCGATCTGGAGATGGACTTGATCGACCTGCTGGAAGCGGTCGGGCAGGCTGCCCAAGCGGGGGAAACCGCGCTGGCCATGTTCATCGACGAATTGCAGTATGTCGAGGAAGAGCAGCTTGCCGCGCTGATTTCGGCGATTCATCGCACGACGCAACAGGGGCTGCCGGTGGTGATGGTCGGTGCGGGCCTGCCACAGCTTCGCGGCCAGATGGGCAATGCCAAGTCCTATGCCGAGCGGTTGTTCGAGTTCCCGGTGATAGGCCCCCTGCCGGAGCGAGACGCCCGCGATGCCCTAGCCAACCCAGCCCGGGCGGAGGGTGTCGACATCACGGATGAGGCCCTGTCCAGGATCATCCGGTACACGCACTGCTACCCCTACTTCTTGCAGGAGTGGGGAAAGCACGTTTGGGATACCGCTACGGTATCGCCCATTACGGTGGATGACGTGGAAACCGCATCCCGGATCGCAATCGCCGCCCTGGATGAGAGCTTTTTCCGGGTGCGCTTCGACCGCATGACGCCGCAGGAGAAGCGTTATTTGCGTGCGATGGCGGAGTTGGGGCCGGGGCCGCATCGTTCCGGCGATATCGCGAAAACATTGAACCGGGAAGTGAACTCACTGGCACCCACGAGAAGCAGTTTGATCAAGAAGGGCATGATCTGGAGCCCGAATCACGGCGACACGGCATTCACGGTGCCACTCTTCGACGAATTCATGAAACGTATCACGCCCGGCGACGACTGGAGGGGCTGATTGGCCTAACGCGCCAGAATCCTCGCCTGCCCATCGGGCAAGTGGACAACCTGCACCGGCGCAATGGCCGGCAGTGCGTCGATCATGGCCTCGGGGTCGTCCACGCTGAACACCCCGGATATGTGGTATTGGCCCAGGTGGGCAGCTTCAAGATAGGCGGGTTGCGCCAGATAGCGGTTCATTTCATCGATGACATGGGCCAGCGGCTCGTTGTTGAAGATCACCCGACCACGCTGCCAGGCCGCGATGGCACTGACGTCGGCATCGCTGACATCGCCGAGGGGCTGATCGGCATGGGCGACGACCCGCTGCCCTGCGGTGAGGGCGCGTTCGTGACGATTCCACCAGGCGCCGGAGTGCACCAGGACGGAACCGGACTCCACACTGACGCCGACCGCATCGGCATCACGCCGCACATTGAAGCGCGTGCCTGTTACGGTCACTCGTCCAATATCGGCATCCACCACGAAGGGGCGCTTTGCATCAGAGCGAACATCGAGAAAAATCTCGCCGCACAGCAGGTCGATCCGCCGTTGCTCCTTGTAGAAGCTGACGACAGCCAGGGTGTCGGTGTTCATGTCCAACGTGGAGCCATCCGGCAGCGTAACCTGGCGGCGTTCACCCTTGGCGGTTGCCAACTCCATGACGTCCTGCGGCTGGTTGAAGACGCCTGTGGTACCGACGACGTAGGTCACCGCCACCAGGGAGCAGGCCGCGGCCAGGCCCAGGCCGAACTGACGCCGCGACAAGCGGGGTTGTTGTCGTACGGGTTTCGGTGCCTCTTCCATCATGCCGCGCAGGCGCTGTTCCGGTACGGCCCGGGTGGCCTCCCAGAAGTGGGCGAGATTGCGATACTGGCGGTCGTTCTCAGGATCCGCCGTACGCCAGGCCTCGAACGCCCCGCGATCCTCCTCCGTCGCTTCACCGGATTGCATGCGTGCGAACCAGTGGGCGGCATCACGCGGTTGTTCGAGGTTGTCAGAGACGTTCGAAGGCTTCATCGCGTACCGGGACCAGGAAGCACATGGGAAGCAAGGATCATCATCGTTGCCGTATGGATTTCATGCCCTTTTATAATAGACGCCCGAGCGCGGCAATCACCGGAATCAATAGGGTGCATAGTGCTGTAACCGCTCGCTGACGTGGCGCAGGGCGCGGGTCATGTGCTTTTCGACCATGCTGCGCGACAGCCCCATCTCCTCGGCGATTTCCGTATGGGTCCAGCCTTCAAGGCGATGCTTGATATAGACCTGCCGACACTTGAGGGGCAACTCCTCCAAGGCGGCGGCCAGCGCCTCGGCCAATTGTTGGTACTGGGCATTGGCGTCGGCGCCCGCCGTGACAGGGTGCTCCACCTCGGCCAGTTCATCCAGTGGTGTGATGTCGAGCACATTGGCGTGGCGATGCTGGCTGACCAGGCGATTGGATGTGCCCCGCGTCATATAGGCGCGGGGGCTGTCGATGGCGCCAACGCCGTTTTTCAGCATCCCCAGCACGGTGTCGTGCATGGCGTCCTCACCGTTCTCCTTGCCCTGGCCAGCGCTCCGCCACGCGCCGATCAGCTCGCTGTAGTGAGCGAGCCAACCTTTTCTGGGTTTGGCATGGCGGGGCATATCGGGTTCCGGGGGGTATGGGCGCGGCAAGCCGTCGATAATAGCAACTATTCTCATTTAAATAAATGCTGTGGGTGCGACCATGCGGGATAGTGGGGTATCGCCTTCGATCCCCTACCCGGCACACCCCTTCACGACAGGCAGATCACAGTCAGATGTCCTGCCTCACCTCATCGGGAGGTCTTGGCAACGGGGGTCTTGGTAAACAGGGCCACCTCCGGCAAGCCCTTGAAGTGTGCATCGCAGGTCAGCAATTCCGCACCCTGGTGCCTTGCCGTCGCGTAGACGATGGCATCGGCGGTAGCCAGTTTGTGCTCGCGGTGGAGATCCGCCGCGAGCAGTGCGATGGTGGTATCCATAGGAACGACAAGGCATTTTTGCGTGTAGGCGATCACCTGATCGGCCTGTTCCTCGCCCACCTCGCGCACCAGCCACTTCGACAGTTCGAGTTGCACAATGGTTGGCACGATGCACTGGGGCTTGTCGGGGAACTGTTTGCCCAGCTTCTTGCCCAGCGCGCTGCCGGTGAGCCATTCGATCCAGGCGGATGTGTCGATCACGCGCAGTGGCACCGCCATCAGTAGTGGTGCCTTCTCAGTAGCGATCTTGGCGGTCGCGGTAGTCGGTCTTTCGCGCCCCCTTGGCAATGCCGGCCAATTCCTCCAGTTCGGGCACCGGCATTACCAACACGCCCTTGCCCTTGGGAATAAACACGAACTCCTGCCCCGCCTCCCAGTGCTGCTCCTCGCGCACGGCCTTGGGGATGGATATCTGAAATTTGCTGGACAACGTGGCGGTAGCGGTCATTTTCGTACCCTCAACCTATCGATGGCTATTTTGTAAGAATATACCGTTCCGCCCAGCAATGCCAATTGCCATCATCCAACACTCATGCCCCGCTGCCGACCGAAGCTCCAGTTTACATTCCCACCCCTCACCACCGCCGTCATACCCTGCCCCATGCGCGGTTCCAGCATCGGTTTCCAAGGCACCAAGGCAAACCCCTTGCCATCGTCGAGCATGGCGTAACGGCCACTGGCAAGCATGATGGAGCGCCGATAGATGCCGCTGACACGCTGGCCATCACTCGCCGGGCGATGCTTAAGCCCGGTGTCTGCGGCGATGCCCTGCGCCGCTTGCGCCAAGTCACGATGGCGCAAGGTGGACAATAGGTTACGCGCCACAATCACGCGCTGCTCGCGTCGCTCGGCCAATCCTTGTTCCACCAGGAAGTCGGCGCGCTGTTGCAGCAAATATCGGTGCTTCCGCGAAAGGCGTACGGCACTTTTTCGTCCACCACGGCGATGGTGAATATCCCGAGCCGCCATGGCGCTTGTTTAAAATATTCAGGGCGCTGCTTTCCCTTGCCAGAAACTCCACCTCTCGTGCTGGAGGCTGAAGTTCCTCTGTTCAGAAGACGGCCACAGCCGGGCAAGGGATGGTGGACAGCTGTCCGGCGATACCCCGAATATGACCGTCGGTCGCAGGGCAATTGCAAACTTCGGCGATTGTTGTAAGGTGCCACGCGTTTGCAATGAACAGGAAGTCGAGGGTAGTTTGGCGCCGAGATCCAGATTGCTGCCATCCAGAATCAACAGCGCGGCCATTGGCGGGCGCGGCGCGTCGTGGGCGAAGAAAAGGGTAGCTGCGTTTCTGCTCCTGGTGTTCATGGCCCCGGCTTTCACCGGACTGGCGGCGTCATCGGCCAATGTCACCCGGCGCATGGTCGCGGTAGCCGAAGTGGTGACAGGTATCCTGGGCTATGCCCGCTGGCCCGCCGCTTCCGAGAGCATGCAATTGTGTGTGGTCGGCCCCACGGAGTATGCGGACGTGCTGTTGCAGAGCGGCAACGCTGCCTCCCGATGGAAGGACGAGGTGCTGAGGGTCGCGATCGATGACCCGCAGATCACCAGCGACTGCCATGCGTTGTATGTCGGCGTCGTCGATGACGATGAGCGCCAGCGGCTGTTTTCGCGCCTGCAGGGGTTCAGCGTCCTGAGTATCAGCGAGCGCGATGATTCCTGTGCCATCGGCAGTATGTTTTGCCTCAAGATCCGCGATGAATCGGTCGCCTTCGATGTCAATCTCGATGCGGTTGCCCGCAGCGGCATCAAGATTCACCCCCATGTTCTCAACCTGGGCAGGCGGACCTCCAGCCCATGAAATTCCCCAAGCAGAACGTTTCCGGCGGAGGGCAGACCCTCAACAGCGTGCTCAGGCGGGCCCACCTGAAGGTTGCGCTGGTCGCCGTCGCGCTGGCCGGGCTGTCTCTGACCCTGGTGGGGCTCTTCGCCCTGCGCGCCTATTCCGCCCACAATCTGCTGC